>Ga0265798_10000340_pt1 | contig 83310 bp, 77 predicted proteins | sample P3T30metagenome_FD_192430 | JGI IMG/M metagenome (GOLD analysis project Ga0265798, IMG submission 192430) | Plant litter microbial communities from East Loma Ridge, Irvine, California - P3 T30 | ecosystem: Environmental > Terrestrial > Plant litter > Unclassified | place: USA: California... | reverse complement strand
CGATGTACACATCGGTCGCCTTCGCAAAAAGATCGACCAGCCTGGCATCGCACCGCTGATACAGACCGTGCGAGGTTCAGGTTATGTCATTGCCGAACCCGTCTAACGGTTGGCGCTCATCTTCCAGCAGACTGCTGGCGCTCTACAGCACACTGTTCGTGGCCTGGAGCGCCATCCTGCTGGGGGTTCTGTACTGGGAGGTCAACGGTTACCTGGATAGCCTCGCACGTCGCTCGCTAACCCATCGCCAGCAGTTGTTCACGCGCTTCGAGGGGCAGGCGCTGATCGATGCGCTGGCCACCAGCATGACCTTCGACACTCGTTCCGTAGACGCCTATGGCTTGTTCGACGATCAGTTCCGACACATCGCCGGGCCGATCACGCACATCCCCAAAGTGCTGCCCATCGACGGTCAGATCCATGAACTGAGCAGCTGCATCGACTCCGAAGACCCTGGATTGCCCAAGGACAGCTGCGACGCGATCGTGTCGCACACCGTCGACGGCCGCTGGCTGGTGCTGGTGCGCGAGAACGGTTCATTGTTCGCGGTCAGCACGCTGATTCTGCACGCCCTGCTCTGGGGCATCTCGTTGACGATCATTCCAGGAGTCGCCGGTTGGCACCTGCTGCGCCAACGACCTCTTCGGCGTATCCGCGCCATCCAGCTCAGCGCAGAGTCGATCATCGCCGGGGATATGGCCGGACGCCTGCCCGTCTCCAGCAGACGCGACGAACTGGACATGCTGGCGGTCATCGTCAACGCGATGCTCGACCGCATCGAAAAGCTCATGAACGAGGTCAAGGGCGTCTGCGACAACATCGCCCATGACCTGCGCACGCCACTGACCCGTCTGCGTGCCCAGTTGTATCGCATTCAGCAACAGGCCAAGTACGACTCGCCCTGCGCGTTGCAGATTGCGCAGGTGATCGGTGAAGCGGATACGCTGATGGCGCGCTTCCGCGGCCTGCTGCGCATCTCGGAACTGGAAGACCGGCAGAGGCGTTCTGCCTTTGTCGAACTTGAGTTGCGTCCGCTGTTGCAGGAACTCCACGACTTTTACCTGCCGTTGGCCGAAGAAGACGAGATCACCCTGCTTCTGAAGATGGATGACAAACTGCCGACGCTCGTCGGTGATCGCGCCCTGCTCTTCGAAGCCCTGGCCAACCTGCTCAGTAACGCCATCAAATTCACGCCAGCAGGTGGCACAGTGGTGGTCAGCGCCTACGCGGACAAGGAAGGCAAGAGCCCTTGCGTCGATATACAGGATTCAGGCCCCGGAATTCCGGTGACTGAACGGGCCGCCGTGTTTCAACGCTTTTACCGCAGTGAAGCGGGCAATCAGCACAGCGGTTTCGGTCTGGGCCTCTCAGTGGTGGCAGCCATCGTCAACCTGCACGGTTTTACGCTGCAGATCGGCACCAGTCCATACGGTGGCGCGAACCTGAAACTGACCTGTCGCACGGCACGTCCCCTGGTCTAGAAAAACGGCACGAACATCCACTCGTGCCTGCTTTTTGACGAGGTTAACGGCTCTGGCACAGGCCTTTCAGGCGTTTCGATAATAATCTGACGCGACTTGCCAAGCGCTAAAGTGTAACATTATGTTTCAGAACCAGGCCGCACTGGACCGTTTCAGCCCGCACAAGTTCCCTTCAATAGTTCCGCTTTTCCGCCTTGATCTGTCTCTTTTCCCCGAATAACCCTGTTTCGCTATCAAGTATTCCCATAGCTGCCCGATAGAAGAACGTGAACCAATCGGCATTTTTGTGGCGTCAGCATCTTGTCGGTATACCAACACTGCGTTATCTATGGTCACCGCAAGACGGACTAAAGATGCACCCAAAACAAGAACTCATCGGATTTCGCCCTGAACCGGGCGGGGCTTTGGCATGGTCGCCGAGGCAGAGAATGCTGGAATAAAATTTCGTAGGATCGACATCGGCTGGGAGGCTGTTATGGGCGCACAATCAACTATTTTAAGCGTGGGCGATTACAAGGTTTACACCGAAACTTACTGGAAAGGCAGCCATGTAAAGACCATCATGCTGGTCAACGGCGCATTGTCGACCACGGGCTCTTTCGGGCAGACCGTCAAGTACCTTCAACCGCACTACAACATTGTCCTGTTTGATCTTCCGTTTTCCGGCCAGTCGCGGGCCCACAACGCCGACGACATGATCGTGACCAAGGAAGACGAAGTCGGCATCCTGCTTCAGCTCATTGACCGTTTTCAGGTCAACTACCTGCTTTCCGTGTCCTGGGGCGGTGTTTCGGCCCTCCTGGCGCTGTCGGAGTGCCCGGCTTCGGTCGAAAAAGCCATTATCAGTTCGTTCTCGCCTGTGCTGAATGAGCCCATGCTCGATTACATCGACAAGGCTCAGGTGTACCTCGCCGCTCGTGAAAAACGCAAGATTGGCTCCCTGCTCAACGACACGGTCGGCAAGTACTTGCCGCGCCTGTTCAAGCTGTACAACTACAAGCATCTGATCAGTCTTGCCGAGCACGAGTACGGCCAGATCGACTTCCACATCAGTCAGATTCGCCAACTAAGCGCCAGTAACTACGTCGAGCGTTTTTCCTCGATCAAGATCCCGGTACTGTTCGTCAACGGCGAGAAAGATGAATACACCACTGTTGACGATGCGCGCACTTTCGCCGACTACATCCCTCGCAGCACGTTCGACGTAGTTCCCGATACCGGGCACTTTCTCGACCTGGAAAGTAAAGCCGCCTGGCACCACTCGCAGCGCAACGTGCTTGCCTTTCTGGGTACAGCAGCCTGCAACGAGGCATGGCCCAGCGCAACTGCGATGGCCTGAGATCGCCCGCGCCACGCCCCGTGGCGCAGTGGTTCATGGATGAACGTTTTCTTTCCCGGGCAGTGGCGACTCATTGATGATGTTTTTCTGTGCAAAGGATGTGCGTCGGCTCGGTCATGCGTGTGAAAAACGCCGACCGGCACACATTCCCCCTTTTCAGCGCTGGCTGACCCTGAGCTGCACCTTCGCACTGACACTTTCACTGGGTGCCTGCTCTGCCGGCAAAGCCCCGGAAAAAGTGCCGGTCCGCGTTACGGTCCAGACGGTTCAGTCGCAGGATATCGCCACCCATGTGGTGCTCAGCGGCGATATCCAGGCACGCAAGATCACTGATCAGTCCTTTCGAGTGTCGGGCAAGCTGGTGAAACGGTTCGTGGACGTAGGTGACAGAGTCCACGTCAATCAGGTGCTGGCCAGACTGGACCCGCGCGAGCAGCGCACGGGCCTGGAATCGGCCAGTGCCGACGTGGCAGTGAGAGAATCCCGCCTGCGTCTTGCCGAGCAGAATTATCAACGCCAGCAGCGTTTGCTACCCAAGGGCTACACCAATCTCAGCGAATACCAGCAGGCGCGTTCCAGTCTGGAAAGCGCTCGTGGTGATCTGGCGTCGTTCAAGGCGCAGCAGGCCACCGCCCGTGAGCAGGTCGGCTATACCGAGCTGGTTGCCGTCGCCAACGGCGTGATCACTGCCAGGCAGGCCGAGGAAGGTCAGGTGGTGCAGGCCGCCGCGCCGGTGTTCAGCCTGGCGCACGATGGCGAACGCGAAGCGGTATTCGCCGCCTATGAGTCGCTGCTCGGCACCGACCGGATCGGCGACCGGGTCACGATCAGCCCGGTAGGCCAGCCCGGTCTTGAACTGATCGGCAGGATTCGCGAAATCACCCCTATCGTTTCCGCCACCAGCGGCACGTTACGCGTGCGGGTCGCCCTGCCAGAAGCTTCCGATGCTCCGGGCCTCGGATCAGTGGTGAGCGCCCGCCTCGACAATCGCGCGCAACGCGCCTTCGTCCTGCCGTGGTCGGCGCTGACACGCACACAGGGGCAACCCGCAGTCTGGCGGGTGGATGACAAGTCCCACGTCTCACTGCAACGAGTCAGGGTATTGCGTTATGAGCAGGGTCAGGTACTCGTCGCAGAAGGGCTGTCCGAAGGCGACCGGGTTGTCTCTCAGGGTCTGCAGTTTCTCTATACCGGGCAGAAGATCGAAGTGGCCGGACAGGCTCGCGAACAGGATGGCCTTGCAATCGTTACCTCAGAGATCACCGCCTCGGAACGACGGCGATGAGCGTCAACTGCCGCCAGCCTCGAATCCTGACCTGCAGCTGGCTGGCCTGCGCAGTGCTGATCGCCCTGCCCGGCTGCCGCGACAAGCCGGTTCGCGAAGTGGTCGAGCGGCCGGTGCTGTTCACTGAGATTGTCGAGCCCCACAAGGCCCTGCATGGCCGCTTCGCAGGCAGCATTCAACCGCAGTACGAAGTGCCGCTGGGGTTTCGCGTCGCAGGGCGCATCGCCACCCGTCAGGCCGAGGTCGGCAAAGCTGTGCGCAAGGGCGATCTGCTGGCCACGCTTGAGCCCAGCGAGCAGCAGAATCAGCTGCACGCCCGACAGGCGGAACTCAGCAAAGCCCAGTCCTCGTGGCAACAGGTTCGTGACGAACAATTGCGCTATCAGCAATTGTTCGAGCGCGGCGTCGGCTCACGGGCGCGTCTGGATCAACTGAGCAGCGACCTGCGCAATCAGGAAGCCTTGCAGCAGCGCGCCGATATCGCGTTGCAGCAAGCCCGCGATCACCTGTCTTACACGCGCCTGCTGGCGGAATTCGACGGACTGGTGACCGACTGGCGTGCCGAAGTCGGTCAGGTGATGGCTGCCGGGGAGCCCGTGGTCAGCCTGGCGCGTCCGGAAAGCCGCGAAGCGATGGTCGATCTTCCGGTCGGTCTGGTTGCCTCACTGGCCGACTCTGCACAGATCCGGGTGTTGTCACCCTTGAACGAGCAGATTTCGGTCAGGGCGAGGATTCGTCAACTGTCCCCGCAAATCGATCCCACCACACGCACTCAGCGGGTGCGGCTGGCCCTGAACGACACGCCGGATCTGTTTCGGCTCGGCTCGACCATCAGTGTCGAGATCAGCGGCGCAGCACCAGCGTCCCATCAACTGCCTGGCAGTGCCGTCGTGCAGCGCGACGGCAAGGCGCTGGTGTGGGTGATCGATCCGCTGACATCGACCCTGAGTCCGCGTGTGATTCAGGTTTTGGCGCGCAATGGCTCAACGGTTCAGGTCGGCGGTGAGTTGCACGTCGGCGACAAGGTCGTCACGGCGGGCGTCAACACGATGCAGCCCGAACAGAAAATTCGCGTGCAATGAGAGGTCGGTTTGTGAGGGAGCGCTTCAATCTGTCGGCCTGGGGCCTCAAACATCGCACGCTGGTCTGGTACATGATGTTCGTTTCGCTGCTGATGGGCAGTTGGTCGTTCCTGAATCTGGGTCGCGAGGAAGACCCGTCTTTCGCAATCAAGACCATGGTGATTCAGGCTCGCTGGCCTGGCGCGACCCTGAACGACACGCTGCTGCAGGTGACGGATCGCCTGGAGAAGAAGCTCGAGGAAATCGACGCGCTGGACTACGTGAAAAGCTACACGCTGGCCGGTGAGTCCACCCTGTTTGTGTTTCTCAAGAGCGAAACCCGCAGCGCCGACATTCCCGAGGCCTGGTATCAGGTGCGCAAGAAGATCAGCGACGTTCGCGGCGAACTGCCCGCCGGTATTCAGGGTCCGGCGTTCAATGACGAGTTCGGTGATGTGTTCGGCAGCATCTATGCCTTCACGACCGATGGCCTGTCGTTTCGCCAGTTGCGCGATTACGTCGAGCAGGTACGGGCCGATATCCGCAGCGTTCCCAATCTGGGCAAGATCGAACTGCTGGGTGCGCAGCGCGAAGTCATCTACCTGAATTTTTCCATTCGCAAGCTGGCTGCTCTGGGGATCGACCAGCGTCAGGTGCTGCAAAGCTTGCAGGCCCAGAACTCGGTCACACCGGCGGGCGTCATGGAAGCAGGCCCCGAGCGCATTGCCGTCCGGGCCAGCGGCCAGTTCACCAGCGAGGAAGACCTTCTGGCGGTCAACCTGCGCTTCGGCGACCGCTTCTTCCGCCTCAGCGATCTGGCCACGGTCGAGCGGCGCTACGCCGACCCGCCCTCTTCCCTGTTCCGCTTCAACGGTCAGCCTGCCATCGGTCTGGCGGTGGCCATGAAACAGGGCGGAAACATTCAGGCGTTCGGCACGCAGTTGCAGCAGCGCATCGAGGAACTGACCACCGAATTGCCGCTGGGCATTGATGTGCATCTGGTGTCGAGCCAGGCCGACGTGGTCGAAAAAGCCATCGGCGGCTTCACCCGCGCCCTGTTCGAAGCGATCCTGATCGTACTGGTGGTCAGTTTCATCAGCCTGGGCGTCCGCGCCGGGCTTGTAGTCGCCTGCTCGATCCCGCTGGTGCTGGCGCTGGTCTTCGTCTTCATGGAATACAGCGGCATCACCATGCAGCGCATTTCCCTCGGTGCCCTGATCATTGCCCTGGGACTGCTGGTGGATGACGCGATGATCACAGTGGAGATGATGGTGACCCGCCTGGAGCACGGCGACAGCCGGGAACAGGCCGCCACCTTCGCCTATACCTCGACCGCCTTTCCCATGCTGACCGGTACGCTGGTCACGGTTGCGGGTTTTGTACCGATCGGTCTAAACCATAGCTCGGCGGGCGAATACGTGTTCACCATGTTCGCCGTGATCGCGGTGGCGCTGCTGCTGTCGTGGCTGGTGGCGGTGCTGTTCGCGCCACTGATCGGCGTACACCTGCTCAAGGTTTCTGCCGTGCATGCGGCACCGGGACGCTGGATGCGGGGGTTCAGTCGGTCGCTGGTCAGGGCGCTGGAACACCGCTGGTGGGTGATCGGCATCACCACGCTGCTCTTCATCGGCTCGCTGTTCGCCGGCAAGCTGCTGCAGAACCAGTTCTTCCCGGACTCGGACCGCCCGGAAATCCTGGTCGACTTCTACATGCCGCAGAACGGCTCGATCGAAGGCACTCGCCAGACCATGGACCGCTTCGAGTCCACCCTCAAAGACGACCCGGACGTACTGCGCTGGAGCTCCTACGTCGGCAAGGGCGCCGTGCGTTTTTATTTGCCGCTGGACCAGCAACTGAGCAACCCGTTCTACGGCCAGATGGTCATCGTCAGCCACGGTGGCGAAGCCCGCGACCGGCTGATCGAGCGTCTGCGCCAGCGCTTTCGTGATGACTATGTGGGCGTCGGTGGTTACGTGCAGCCGCTGAACATGGGGCCGCCCGTGGGCTGGCCGATTCAATACCGGGTCAGCGGACCGGACATCGAACAGGTCCGCAGCCAAGCCATGGCGCTGGCCGCGCTGCTCGACACCAACCCCAACATCGGCCAGGTGATCTACGACTGGAACGAACCGGGCAAGGTCCTGAAAATCGACATCGCGCAAGACAAAGTACGCCAGTTCGGCCTGTCCTCCGAGGACGTGGCGCAGATTCTAAACAGCTTGGTCAGCGGCACGACCATCACCCAGCTGCGCGATAGCACTTACCTGATTGATCTGGTGGGACGCGCTGAAAGTGATGAGCGCAGCTCGATCCAGACCCTCGGCAGCCTGCAGATCCCGACGCCGAACGGCTCGACCGTACCGCTGCTGTCATTCGCCACCCTCAGCTACGAACAGGAGCAACCGCTGGTATGGCGCCGCGACCGCCTGCCCACCATCACCCTGAAAGCCAGCGTGCTCGGCAAGCTGCAACCAGCGGCATTGGTCAAACAGCTCAAACCGGACGTCGATGCGTTCAGCGCAAGTCTACCCGTACGCTATTCGGTGGCCACCGGCGGTGCAGTCGAGGCCAGCGCCCGTTCACAGGGACCGATTCTCAAGGTCGTGCCGCTGATGCTGCTGATGGTCGTGAGCTTTCTGATGATCCAGTTGCACAGCGTGAAAAAACTGCTGCTGGTGGTCAGTGTGGTGCCGCTGGGGCTGATCGGCGTTGTCGCTGCGCTGCTGATTTCCGGCTACCCACTCGGCTTCGTGGCGATTCTCGGCGTGCTCGCGCTGATCGGCATCATCATCCGCAACTCGGTGATTCTGGTGACCCAGATCGACGAATTCATGGCCGCTGGCGAAAGCCCCTGGGCGTCCGTCATCAAGGCCACCGAACACCGCTGCCGCCCGATCCTGCTGACGGCGGCCGCCGCCAGCCTGGGCATGATCCCCATTGCTCGCGAAGTGTTCTGGGGACCGATGGCCATCGCCATGATCGGCGGCATTGCAGTTGCGACCTTGCTGACGCTGTTCTTTCTGCCTGCGCTGTATCTGGTCTGTTATGGGATCAGGCCGATGGGAGATGATCGCAAATAAAGCTTTGGATGGCAGGCGGCGCGAGAGCAGCCTCCAATCATCACTCACAGAAATATCTTGTATCACCTCGGCGTACCTACTTAATTGCGGTCAAAACCATTAGCCTGCTCAGCATTCCATCCTGAACGGCCCGCGCACGGTAAAGCGTGCGCGAAGCCCGATTGCACGAGCGAGATCCGTGATGCCCCACTCTACCCAAACCTCCCACGGCAGCGTGACCATGACCCGTGGTCTGGTGATGCTGTTTGCGTTCTGCTGCGGCGCTATCGTCGCCAATATCTACTACGCCCAGCCGATCATCGAACTGATCGCGCCGGACATTGGCCTGTCCAGCACGGCGGCGAGTCTGATCGTGTCGCTGACGCAGATTGGTTACGCGCTGGGTCTGTTCTTTCTGGTGCCGCTGGGTGACTTGCTGGAAAACCGCAAGCTGATGCTGCTGACCACGGCAGTCGCGACGCTGAGTCTGCTGGGCGCGGCCTTTGCCGAGCAGCCGAATCTGTTTCTGCTGGTCTCGCTGCTGGTGGGCTTCAGTTCGGTGTCGGTGCAGATGCTGATCCCACTGGCGGCGCATCTGGCCCCTGAGGAATCGCGGGGCCGTGTGGTAGGCGGGATCATGGGTGGTTTGCTGTTGGGCATTCTGCTGGCAAGGCCCATCTCGAGTCTGGTCGCCGATCACTTCGGCTGGCGGGCGGTGTTCGGCTCGGCGGCTGTGGTGATGATCGGCATCAGCGTCGTTCTCGCGACCACCATGCCCAAACGCGTCCCTGACCACCGCGCCACGTATGGCCAGTTGCTGTTTTCGCTGTGGACCCTGTTGCGCACCCAGCCGGTGCTGCGGCAGCGCGCGTTCTATCAGGCCTGCATGTTCGCGACATTCAGCCTGTTCTGGACGGCCGTGCCGCTTGAGCTGTCGCGCAATCACGGGCTGTCGCAAACCCAGATCGCCATTTTCGCGCTGATCGGTGCCATCGGCGCTATTGCCGCGCCCATCAGTGGCCGACTGGCTGACGCGGGTCACACCCGGATCGTTTCGCTGGGCGCTTTGCTGCTCGGCGCGCTCAGCTTCCTGCCGGGGTTGATTCACCCGGTATACAGCGTCATAGGACTCGCCGTCACTGGCGTGGTGCTGGATTACTGCGTGCAGACCAGCATGGTGCTGGGCCAGCGCACCGTCTACGCACTGGACGCCGCCAGTCGCAGCCGACTCAACGCCTTGTACATGACCAGCATCTTCATCGGCGGCGCCATCGGCTCGGCCGTTGCCAGCCCGCTGTTCGATCATGGCGGATGGACCTGGGTGATGATCGCTGGCACCGCGCTGCCACTGATTGCATTGCTGGCATTCCTGAAGGATTCATCCGGCGCGCGAGCCGCACGGGTCAGTCAGGGCTGAGTTCAGCCACAGTTTTTTTCGCGGACAGAACAGTCTGTCCGCGTCTCTTCCAGCCACGCCCTTCTGCCTGAAGCAGATCTATCTCGTTGATTGCGCGACGCAACGCTGCACTTTGCACGAGAATTACCGGATAATCGCGCCGCGACGGTATGGTCCGATCGCCCTTCTGTTTCTTTCCCGCATCAAAAAGTTCGCACTTCCAGCAGCGCGATTGAACACGGACTGTACAAGCGCCTCATGAACAGGCCTTTTATCTGCCATGCAGTTGATCTGTCATCGGCACGCATTTCTCGACACTCGAACAAGGCAAAACAGCAATGGACGCAGCACCACCCGTACCCGCTCCCTCACCCGCCGCGCGCAAGATTTCAGCGATTTTTGCCAGGATATCCTTAGGTATCGGCAGCATGATCGGTGTCCTGTGGAGCATCTTTACCTACCTCTTTCCAGACCCGAGTGTTCTGGGCCTGAACGTCGACTCTATCAACTGGCAGACCTTGATCACCGTTGTCGCCAGCATGACGCTGTGCGGCGGACTGGGCATCGCGATCATGGCCAGAAAACTGCCCGGCTTCCTGAAGCTGGGCGTATGGCTGTTGTTGGCGTTGATCCTTTGCGGGGTGTTCTTCAAGCTGGGCGGCGAGTACGCCAAGCCCTCGGTAGAGTTTGCCCGCGGTCAGAAGCTGTTCGTTGAAAACGACAACGCCAATGTGTTCGGCAAGCGTGCCGAGACCGTCGACAACCTGACGCTGGAACTGCTGGAGTGTGATCAGAACGGTCAGGCGCCGACTTGTACGCTGGAGTTGCTGAACAAGAGTCCGGACCGTGACTTTCGCTTCCTGAACCCGGTCAGCCTGTTCGACGAAACGGGCGGCGCGCTGAACATGATTCAGATGCGTGTCGGTGATACAAAATTCGATCGCTGGGATTCATTCCAGCTGATTCGTAATGTTCCGACCCGCGTGACGCTGACCTTCGAGGCAGCCAAGGGCCGACTCAAACTGTCTCCCGCGCTCAAGCTCACGTTCCGTGATCGAGAAAGCAAGGAAAACGTGCTCAAGTTCAAGGATGTGAAGGTCAACTGATCAGTGGGTACTGGTTGCATCCCTGCAGCGCGTCAAGAAGTTTTGCTTCCGGAAGCCGCCTCTTATCAAACAACACGTGATCTGCTGAATGAACACGTTTTTTGTGGGAGGCGGCTTGCCGGCGATGCAGTCGACGCGGTATGTCAGGAAAATCGCGTCATTGTTCATCGCCGGCAAGCCGCCTCCTACAGTCCGGTGTTTGATGAGCGGCAGCACTACGTCAATGAGACAGCCTGTCAGCGGGCCGACCTTTCGAGCCACTCGGCGAGGTTGGCAACTTCGGCGCCACTCAGGCTGTGCCCTACCCCTTTATAGCCATGGAACTCCGGCTTCAGGCCGAGTGCTTTCAAGGCAGAATCCGCATCAGGACCACTCGCGTAGGACACTTGAGGATCCTCCTCGCCGTGACCGATGAAGACCTTCAGACGCTTGAGTGCGTGACTGGGTTTGACTTCCGATTTCACCACCGGCAACAAGCGCCCGCTCAACGCCGCAAAGCCGCCCACCAGCGCTGGCTGACGCAGAGCAACTTCGTAACTCATCATCGCGCCCTGACTGAAACCGATCAGAAAGACCTTATCCGGTTGAGTCTTGTACGTGGCTGTCGCCTGGCGAATGAATACCGTGAGGCGCTCGGTACTGCTTTTAAGCTCTTCGGTCACGCCGTCGTACTCGGCAGAGCCAGGCTTGCGGGTAAACCACTTGTAGCTGTCGGATTGCAGCTCGACCGGGGCTTGAACCGACAGGTAATTGTAATCGGCAGGCAGGCGATCCTTGAGGCTGAACAGGTCCGCTGCGTTACTGCCGTAGCCGTGGATAAAAATCACCAGCGGTTTGTCAGGCGCATCCGTGGTGACCTGGGCCAGGTAATCCAGCGGCAGGTCGGTGTGTAACGTGTCTTGCGCCTGAACCAGTCCAGAACAGACAAACAGCAAAGCGGCGAAAAACTTCAGCATCAGTCAATGACCTCTGGTTGCACGCTGCCCGCAGGCAGCGTCTTCGGTGGACGATGGATCAGAAACTACCACAGCCTCAGTCCTGCAGGCTGGCTCGCGGGGTTCCGGGCTTGAGCAATTGCATCTGCTGGCGGTAGTCATCGGTAACCTGACGCGCCTGGCTGCTGCTGGTGATTACACGTGGAGTGATCAGCACGATCAGCTCGGTGCGGTCCCTGGATTTGAGGCTGTTGCCGAACAGCCATTTCAGACCCGGAATACGACCCAGAAACGGCACACGGTTAGTCGTCTCGGCATTGTCCTGTTTGATCAAGCCGCCCAGCAGCACGGTCTGGCCACTTTGCGCCGCCACCTGCGTCGCCACCGAGCGCGTGGAGATGCGTGGGTTGCCGTTCAGGTCGGTGGTGCCTGTGTCGGCATCGCTGACCTGCTGTTGGATATCCATGTAAACCAGACCACCCGGATTGATACGCGGTACCACATCAAGGATGACACCGGTCTGCACGTACTCGACGCTGCTCAAGGTGGTAGCGGACGCATTGGTGTTGACCGTAGTCTGGCTGATCGGAATGTTATCGCCGACCTGGATCTGCGCCTGCTGGTTGTTCATCACCACCAGCGAGGGTGCCGACAGCACCTGAGTGCGGCCGTTGCTTTCCAAGGCACGCAAGGCAACCTGCAGGTTGTTGCTGACGAACGAATAGAAGAATGAGTCGCTGGCTGCCAACGCTGCGCCGCCTGCACCCAGCGCGCTTTGACTGCCCGCGGTGTTGGTGACGTTGCCCGGAGTCCCGGCGTTCCCGGCCAGACGGCCCAGGTACCATTGCACGCCCATGTCCAGCTCGCCGGTCAGTTTGACTTCGAGAATCCGTGTCTCGATCTGCACCTGCAGCGGCGGGTTGTCGAGGCGCTTGATCGCCGACTCGATTTCCTTCCACTGCGCAGGACGCGTGCGGACCAGCAACTGGTTGCTGCTCTTCTGCGCGGTGATGCGGGTGCTGGCGTCCAGGGATTTGCCATTACCAGCCGAACCGCCCGCCTCTTCACCGGCCGCATCGGATTCTGCGCCATCCTGCTCTTCACCGGATTCGCCGTTGGTACCGTTCTGACTATTCATGCCCTGGCTGTTGCCGAAACCACCACCACTGTTGCTCATGCCGTTCATGCCGTTGCCCATGCCACCGCCGCCGCTGATGCCGCCGCTGCCCATGCCATTGGAACTGCTCATGCCATTGCTGCCGGTGCCGTTGAGCGACGACAGACTGGTCGTGCGCAGGCCGGGAGCGACCTTGGCGGCCGAATCTTCCTTGATCGCGCCGGTGCCGTAGATCTGCCGCAGGTATTTGGCCAGATCGGTGGCCTTCATGTTGCGCACGTCATAGACGTACATCTGCGGCTCGTTGCCGCCGCCTTCGTCTATCGTGTGAATCCACTCGCCGACTTCGCGCAGGTACTCAGGCTGCGAGGAGATCGCAACCACCGAGTTGGTCCGCTCGATGGGCAGAAAACGCACCATGCCTGCCAGCGGCATGCCGCTGTCGGGGCCGAACATTTTCTGCAGCTCGGGCATCAGCTCGCCGACCGAGGCGCGCTGCAGGCCGAACACGCCCACCGACATGCCCTTGAGCCAGTCCACGTCGAACGTATCGATGGTGTCCTGATAGTTGGCCAGCTCTTCCGGTGTACCCGCCATGCTCAACACATTGCGCGCCGGATCAACCAGCAGGAAGGCATTTTCCCGGGCAAACGGCTTGAGCAGTTTCTGCATTTCGTTGGCGGAGATGTAGCGCAACGGGAACAGCCGCGCCGACATGCCGGCCGACGGCTGAGCGACGCGCATTTCCGGCACCAGCTTGCCTGCAACGGCCTGGTTGGACGGCAGGATCACGTAGCGGTTGCCCTGCTTGATCATGGCGTTGTCGGTCCAGGACAGCAGGGTTTCGAGAATCGACAATGCCTGCTGCTTGTTGACCGGCTTGGACGTCGAGAAGCTCACTTCGCCCTTCACACCCTGGGCGATACTGTAGTTCTCGTGCAGCAGGTCACCCATGATGCTGTTGATCACCGCCTGAATCGGCTGGTTGGTGAAGTTGAAGACGATGTCGCCCGTCTCCCCGGCTTTCGCTGCGGGAGCCGCGGCAGGCTGGCGAATGAATCGCTGGTTGCCCTGAATGATCTGACGTTGCGGCGAGGCCGTTGGCGACTGAGGCTGTGCCTGCACCGGCAGCTGTTCGCTGCGCGGATCCACTGGCGGACGTTGTGAACCGGTTCCCTGGAGCGCTTCCTGCAGCATGCCATTGTCGGGGTCGAGGGTGTCCTGCCGGGACGCGCAGCCGCCAAGGGCGACAGCGGTGGCGAGACAAAGCAAGGGGGTGCGCAAGGTAGCGATGGCGGAAACTCCAGAAAAGGTACCCATCACAGGGTGGAATCGTTGGTAAGGGAAATCGGGGGTGTCGTCGACGGCGGCGGCAGACGCGGCGCAGGAAGGCGCAAGGTCTGCGTGCGGCCGTCGAGACTGAAGGTGGCCTGCATCGGATCGAGCTGTTCCAGGGTCCAGCCGTTGCCCAGCTTGTCACCCTGCTTCACTTTGAGTGCCGGACCGCTGGCCTGCTTGAGCAGCGCCACGCGCAACGTACCGTCGAGAACGACACCGGTCAGCGTCAGGCCGGAAAGGCTGGCGACCTGCACATCGCTCTTGCCCACTGCCTTGTCAGGGCTGCGGTCGGTGCTGAACAGCGGGGTTTCCCAGGTATTGGCCAGACTGTCCAGCGTCGCAGTGGGCGCGCTGTGGGTCTGAGCCGCACGGTCAACCGGGTTGCGCGGCGCCTGCTCGGGCAGCCAGCCAGGCGAATGCGCGGCGCCACTGATAATCAGGGCTGCCAGCGCGGCCAGCAACGCGGTGATGCCGAACAGGGTCAACTCCAGAGGACGCAATGAACGAATCATTGTTCGGCCTCCCCGACAGAAGCCGGTTGCAGGTAGCCGCGTACCAGCAGGTGCACCACCAGCTTGCCGGCACCGCCTGTGGCCGGAGCATCGGTGTCGCGACGCAGGCTCATTTCATCGACGAACAGGAACGGACGCTGGTATTCCAGTGCATGCAGAATGGCCGTCAGCGGCTCGATGGCGCAGTCCAGTGTCAGGCTGACCTTGACCTGCCGATAAGGCTCGGAGCTGTCCTGCTCCGGTGTGATCGGCATGCGCTGGGTCAACGCGCAACCACCCCCGGTATCGGCCTGATCGCTGATCAGGTCGGCGACACGCTGCATCAGATCAGCGGCGACTGCGCTCGGATCATCGCCCGGCAGCAGACTGGTGCTGCTGGCCGGGTCACTGCGGGCCTGCTCCAGTTGCTCGCGCAAGCTGTCACCCTGTTTCAGCAACCCGGCATAGCGTTGCTGCTGTTCGCGCAGTTGTTCGGTCTGTTCTCTGATGTCACGCAGAGGGCCGGCGAACCAGCTGTCGATCAGCAGCCAGTAGGCCAGATAAAGGACCAGCGCCAGAATGATCAGCGCCGCACCCCGCCGTTCACGGCTATTGAGTGGACGACGCATCGGCGCTCTCCTGCGAATCTGATTGATCGGACTGCTCGGACTGATCCTGCGGCGGGCTCTGATGCAGATGAGCACGCAACGAGTACTGGTCCTTGCCAGTCTTGCTGTCCGGCTGGATCACACCCTGAAACTGGGCGTTGTCCAGGCTGCGGCAATCCTTGACGCGGGCGATCAGCGCGCTGGCCTTGGCGCTCTGACCGGCAAAGGCCACCTCGGCGCTGTCGCTGATTTCCAGATGGTCGATCCAGGTGTCGGACGGCAGGCAGGCAGTCAGTTCGCTGAGCAGCGCCGACAGGGGCGGTTGGGCAGCCTTGCGTCGCAGCAGGTAATTGGCAGCGCCTCGGGTGTTGGTCAGTTGCTGACGCAATTGCTGGACCTCGCTGACCTGGGCTTTCTGCGCCTTGACCTCGGCCTGCATCTCTTCCAGCAAGTGCTGACGGTCGTTGAGCCACAGCAGCATGGTGCCCAGCAAAAGCCCGGCGCAGATCCACAGCAGCCAGCGTTGCAGGCGATGGCCTGAATGCGATTGCTGCGGACGCAGCGGTGCTGGCAACAGGTCAACACCCAGGCGTTCACCCGGCGTGCCGACATCCACAGTGTCGGGGCGCAGGCCGAGCGCGGCGCATTCTTCCAGAATGGCATCCAGGCGCTTGCGCAGCACGGCCACCAGACGGACCTGAATGAAGCCGGCATTGCGACTTTCCTGACGGGCAACAAAATACAACTGCCCGGCATCGAACGGCGTAAAGCGGTCCAGCTCGTAGCCGACCACTGTCGACAGATTGCGCGCCGCTGCGACCGGCAGTTGCAGGCTCTGCACCAGCACCAGAGACGAGGGCAACAGCAGGATCTTCTGTGCATTGGCGCCGGTTGCGGCAACCGGTTCGACCAGCGGCCAGACATACATCTGTTCGACGGTTTCGCGAACCAGCCATCGACGGACACGCGGCGGCAGGCAGGCGCGCAGTTCTGCGCTCCACCATTGCCAGGCCTGTTGCCCCAGACTGCCACGCCATTGCTGGACGACCCGGTCGCGTAACGCGATCACCGGTGCCAGACGTGCTGAAACGGATGCATTCATTCTTGCCAACGCAATACCCGATAGGGCTGTGCGCCTCCCTCCGATGGGCTCAATAACACAATGGTCTGTAACAGGGCGACTACGCCGCCCGGTCGTTCTGCGCGGCTGTCGATGGCCAGTACCTCACCGGCATCGGCTCCCACCGCGCTCTGGTTCGGCAAGTTCAGCGCCCGGCGCAGCAGCGCCGAGGCAAAAGCGGGATCGGGCCGGTCCAGCCCGCTCCATAACGTCACTTCCGGCAACAGCCGGGTGTACAGCGCCTGCGTCATGCCCGGCAACTGTCGTATTTCTTCAACCACACGCAGTGGCGCCTGACCGTCATCCCGTTGCGCCTCTACCGTCTGGGCGATACTGCTGGCCAGATTGCGGTTCGCGCCGCAGGCCTGCAGCAAGCGGGCGATGTCGGCCGCTGGCGCGCTGTTGAGATCCAGCTTGCCACGCTCGCTGCGAATGCTGACCAGCAACTGCGTGTCGTCCATGCGCAACGCCACTGGCCGTCCATCGGCCACCCAGCGTTTGCGCTGTGCAGGGTCCAGCAAACCCTGCACCGCCATGTTCAAACCGCCTTCCGCTGCGAGCAGCGCGTGGGTGTTCTGCCGCAACCAGAGCGCCTGACGGCTTTCCAGTTGCACCCAGCCGGCCAGTCCGCCCAGCAGCAGGCTCAACACCGCCAGAACCCACAGCACCACCAGTAGCGCCACGCCCTGCTGGCGCTTGTGAAAATCCTTCACTGGCCGCCCGCCCCACCCGAAAGGTCCAGACGCAGGGCGACCACTTCGCTGACCCAGGGAATCGAGCCCTTGACCTGTGCATCGATGCGTACTGCACCCGGCAGGCGCGTCGGCCATGGCCATTCGTTCAGCCATCCCGTGGGCTTGCCTTTCGGCGTCAGGCCACGGTAACTGAAATTCAACGACTGCACGTTGTGTAATAACACCTGCGGCTCGCCCCAGGGCTCAAGCGTGATGCCATTGGCCGAGGTTTTGATCCGGGAGAACGCCACCTGCAGATCACGATCACCCTCAGGCCCTTTGAGCCCGAGGGTATGCAACTGGATGCCTCCGCCCAACTCGCCCGGCAGCGTGGCCACGAACCTGAGATCCTGAGCCGTGCCCTCGAAAAAACCGCTCTTGGCGTCATCTTCGGCTGAGGTGTCCAGCGGCAGTGCCTGGCTGATGGACGAGCGCAGAAACGCCTGTGCTGCGCGCATCTCATCCAGTCCCACGGTATAGCGCTCAGCCTTGAGCACCGCGCGATTGGCCCCCAGCAAGGCACCGGCCACCAACACCAGCAGAACACCCAGCAGGCTGATCACCAGCAGGACTTCCAGCAAGGTGAAACCGCGCTGACCGGCCTTCAAGACCCTGCACCGGTCACAGCGCCGCGCAGCCGCAACGTACTGAACTGCACACGCCGCTGATGCTCCAGCAGCGTCAGGTCCAGACGAAACAGCCTGGCCTGGTCGTTACCGCCCGAGACCTGACGGATTTCCAGATTCCAGTCGATACCCGCCACCCGCCCCTTGCGCGTTCCGTTTTCAAGCGGACCGCCGCTTTCCTGATCGAACACCGTACGCGCCGCGTGGCTAAGACGATCGCTGTGCGACACCTGCTGCAAGGAACGTGCGCTCTGCCCGAAAGCCACCAGCAGCACGCCACTGCACACCGCCATCACGGTCAGCGCGGCAAGCATCTCCAGCAGAGTGAACCCGGACTGCGACGCTTTCATTAAAGGGGACGCACCTGGACACTGCCGGTGAGCCAGCCGATGTCGATGCGCCAACGGCGATCGCCGTCAGCGACCATCAGGTTGCCGCCGCTGGAACCGCCATCCGGGTAAAACTCCACTGCCGACCCGAGATCGGACGCCGTCTGCATCGTCACCTGCAAATGCGCGGGCCAGTGCTGTTCACGCTTGCCCGGTGCCTTGAAGGTCAGGTGACGCAGGTCGAATTCGGTGCGTGCCGGTTGACCGGTCACGATGGCCCGGACCCGCGTGGCCCGCAACGCCTCGACCATGTCACCGACCGCACGACGCTCACTGGCAGTGCTCAACCCCTGCTGCAGACCGAAACCCACGAGGCCGACAGCGATGCTCATCAACACGAGCACCACCAGCATTTCCATCAGGGTAAAACCACGGCTTGCAACAGGCGATTTCATACCGGCATTTACTCCCAGTTGCCCAGGTCGGCGCTGTAACCTTCGCCGCCGGGTTGGCCGTCCTGTCCGTAGAAGATCAGGTCGAAGCTGCCATGCTGACCGGGGAAGCGATAACCAAATGCGTGGCCGAACGGGTCTTTCAGGTCCGAAGGCTTGGCGTACGGACCATTCCAGCCTGCGGCATTGCCAGGCTTGTCGGTCAACTGTTGCAAGGTCTTGGGCGGAGAACCGACGTCCAGCGCATAGCTTTCGATCTTCATGCCCAGGCTCGCCAGCTGCGCCTTGCCTGCGCCGTATTTGCCCTTGTCGACGTTGCCGCCCACCTGGCGCACAACGATGGTCGCCACGATGCCCAGCAGCACGATGACCGCGAGCATTTCCAGCAAGGTGAAGCCGCTTTGTCGGCGTGCAGGGGTAAAGCGTGTACGGCTAAGGTTCATCGGGATGGTTTCCTCGTTCATGAATTCAGATATTGCTGGTCAGGCTCATCAGCGGCAGCATGATTGCCAGCATGATCACAGCTACCATGCCTGCCATGACAACCGTGAGCGCCGGGACCAGTGCGGCGAGCATGCGGTCGATGCCGCGCTTGGCTTCGACGTCGAACACGTCGGCCACTTTGAGCAGCATGCTGTCCAGTTCGCCGGCCTGTTCGCCGACTTCGATCATTTGCAGGGCCAGATCGGGCAGCAACGGTTGCGCACCAAACGCGGCCGCCAGCGTGCCGCCTCCTTTTACCGACTCGGCGGCCTGCTCCACCTGCGCCTGCAATGCGCGGTTGGTGCAGACCTGACGGGCAATCACCAGCGCCTGCAACAGGGCGACGCCATTGCTCAACAACGTGCCCAGCGTGCGGGTCAGCCGTGCGGCCTCGATACGTTGCAGCAGCGGGCCGATGACCCGGATGCCCAGCACCCGGCGATCATGACGTTCGCGGCGCTGCGGATCACGCATGCTGATCACCAGTCCCCAGATCAGCACGATCAGACCGGCGAACACCGCCAGCCCGTAACTGCCGAGAAATTGTCCGAGGTTCAGGATCACTTCGGTAATCAACGGGATGGGCACCCCGAGATCCTTGAAAATAGGCACGAACTGCGGCACCACGTACGCCAGCAGCAAGGCCAGCGAACCGAGCACGCCGACCACCAGAAACGCCGGATAGATCAGTGCATTGATCACTTCGCCGCGCAGCAACTGACTGCGCTCCAGATAATCGCTCAATTGACGCAAGGTGCTTTCCAACGCGCCACCGGCCTCGCCTGCGCGAACCATGCTGATATAAAGCGGTGAGAACTGGCTGCCCTCTTCTTCCAGCGCCACGGACAATGGCTTGCCGGCCTTGACCTGCTCGCGAATACGCTCGATCAACGCACGGGTCTGGGGCTGGCCGGGCTGCTTGAGCAGAATGCCAAGCGAGCGTTCCAGTGATTGCCCTGCGCCGAGCAAGGTCGCCAGTTGCTGGGTGAAGCTGACCAGCGCTGCACCGTTGAGCATGCCGCTGCCCAGCGCACGACGCAGTCCGCCGAGACCTGCACTGTCGACCTGCAAGACCATCAGGCCGCGCTTTTGCAGGGCAGCGACTGCAGCATTCTGATCCCTGGCTTCCAAGGTGCCGTTCTGCGGCGCGCCCTGCGCATCCAGCGCGCGGTACTTGAACAGACTCATGAGCCTTCACCCCGTGTGACGCGCAGCACTTCTTCCAGCGAGGTGACCCCGGCCACCGCCTGACGCAGGCCTTCTTCATGCAGCGTGCGCAAACCACCGCGACGGGCCGCCTCCTCCAGCGTGGACGCATCGGCATGGCGCATGAGCAGGCTGCGCAGCTCTTCATTCATGACCAGCAGTTCGGTGATCGCACTGCGGCCACGATATCCGCCGCCCGGCGCATCGGATCGCGGCCGGTACAGGCGGATCGGGCGTTCGTCGGTGAACCGTTCGAGGCCATGCTCGGCAATCAGCTCAGGCGGCGCTTCGAAGGCTTCGCGGGTTTCCGGGTCAAGGCGACGGACCAGCCGCTGCGCCAGAATGCCGTTGACGGTTGAAGCAATCAGGTAGCTTTCGACGCCCATGTCCAGCAGACGGGTGATACTCGCCGCCGCACTGTTGGTGTGCAGGGTGGAAAGCACCAGGTGACCGGTCAGCGACGACTGAATGGCGATGCGGCAGGTTTCAAGGTCGCGCATCTCACCAATCATGATCACGTCCGGGTCCTGACGCACGATGGAGCGCAGCGCTCCGGCAAAGTCCAGACCGATGGCCGGTTTGACCTGAATCTGATTGATGCCTTCAAGCTGGTATTCCACCGGATCTTCAACGGTGATGATCTTGCGCTCGGAGGTATTGAGCCGTGACAGCGCGGTGTAGAGCGTGGTGGTCTTGCCGGAGCCGGTGGGGCCGGTAACCAGCAGAATACCGTGAGGCCGTTCGAGCACATCGAGAAAGTGGTCGAGGCGCTCGCCGTCGAAACCCAGGCTGGGGAAATCGAAATCGATGGTCTGACGATCCAGCAGACGCATGACCACGGATTCGCCAAAACTGGTCGGCACGGTCGAGACCCGCAGGTCCAGTTCCTTGCCTTGAATACGCAGCATGATCCGCCCGTCCTGCGGCAGGCGGCGCTCGGCGATGTCGAGCCGGGCCATGATCTTCACGCGGGAAATCACTGCCGCAGACGAACTGGACGGCGGCGCTTCGGCCTCGTGAAGCACGCCATCGATGCGGTAACGCACCTTGAGCTGGCTTTCGAACGGCTCGATATGAATGTCAGACGCACGCTGCTCGACGGCGCGTTGCAGAATCAGGTTGACCAGGCGAATGACCGGCGCTTCGGACGCCAGGTCCTTGAGGTGCTCGATGTCCTCCAGCGAGCCGCCTTCGTCGTCGAGGTTCTCGATCAGCGTGCCCATCGCCGAGCGGCCCTGGCCGTAATAACGCTCGATCAGGGTTTCCACTTCGTTGCGTGGACCAACTGAAACCTGCACCGCCACCTCACAGGCGTAGGCAATCGCTTCAAACGGATACAACACGCTGGGGTTGGCGCTCAGCACTTGCACCCCGTCCTCGCCCCAGCCGACCGGCACCACCTGATACTGGCGCATGAACCGCTCGGTCAGCGGGGGCAACGGGTCCAGCATCGGCGGCAGTGCTTCGGCCATTAATAATGGCGCGTTCAACAGTGCGGCCCAAGCCCGTGCAAGCTCGAACTCGGACACCAGCCCGAGGCGTGTCAGCAATCCCAGCAGCTCAGCGCCTTCGGACTCCTGCTGCAAACGCTGGGCGCGCTCCAGATCCTGAGGCTTGAGGCCGGCATTTTCCGTCAGCCAGGCACACACCTGCCCTGCATCGGGGATCAGTATTCGAGTGGCATCGACGGGAATTGGCTGCATGGGCAAGAACATCTACTGCTCGGAGGGACAGGTTCACGACCCTCACCCGCCTTTGAAAGGCACCGCGAGAGCCGTGGTCAGAAGCATCAAACGGTCAGTTTGACTGTTTCTGAGGCGTTGCGTTCTGTGGACGCCCACCTTTTGTGGTTTGAGTCTTCTGCTGCTGCGCCTTTTGCGCCGCTTTTGCATCGGTGGTCTGGGTCATCACGGTCGAATCACTGGCACCCGACGCTGCATCGGTATCAGTCGCTTCGGCTGCGAAAACAGCACCACTCAATGCCAGACCCGCAATCACACCTGCTGCCATGTTGGACAACTTCATAACAATTACTCCACTGGATAAAACAATAAGCCCTCCGACAGGAAGGGCCATTAACGATAAAGATCGGAAAGAACACCACAGTGCCACTACTGGAAACAGAACAGAGACCAGAGCGCACCTGAAAAATCTTAAACCCATCGACCAGTAGGTTTAAGAAGAGTTCCTGAAGTGTAAGAAAAAAACCACAAAAGCAAGAAAAATACGCTTTTGTTTGACATTAACGCCTGAATTTCGACTTAATTGTAACGCTTTGCAAATTCAAAGTGCCATCAATGATAGCGCAGTGATGGCACTTTAAGCAATATAAAACATAATAACTAAAACGTGAAACTTGATTGAAAAAGTCCACGAATCGCACGCTGCAATAACAGCGAAAGTCGCGATTACGGGTCACTGTTGCCTAAAGAAAAGAACACAGCCAGACGCTGAATAATGCGGCTGCCTGTGGGAAAACTTTTAATTGAAATGTCGTTGGAGAGCTGTATGAATAAGCGAAAGATGATGGGTGCGCATTCCGCACTGGCCTTGCTGGCGCTGGCTGTGTCGCAGGTGCATGCTGCTGACGCTTCGACGCTGCAGGCACGGGAAGCCCGTGCTGAAAAAGCGGCACAGAAGACGCTGGACAAGATGACCCAGGAAGAAAAGCTGGCCTATATCGGTGGTACGGGCGGCTGGGATGTGAAACCCCTCTCCAACTACGGCGTGCCGCAGATTCACGGCGCCGACGGCGGTGTCGGTGTGCGTTACACCAGCGAAGGCAACGCGCAGGGCGTGGTTTATCCGTCCGGCCCCAACCTTGCTGCCACCTGGAACCCACGTCGCGCCATCGACCTGGGCCGTGCGCTGGGTTATGACACGGCAGTCGGCGGCTATCAGTTCGTCACCGGCCCTGGCGTCAACCTGTACCGTATGCCCTACGGCGGCCGTGCGTTCGAATACCTGTCCGGTGAAGATCCGTTCCTCGGCGCCAGCCTGGCGCCAGGCGTGATCAACGGTATCCAGTCCCGTGGTGTGTGGGCCAACGCCAAGCACTACGCGGCCAACGACCAGGAAAGCAACCGCTTCAACCTCGACCAGATCATGAGCGAGCGTGTACTGCGCGAAATGTCGCTGCCTGCGTTCGAATCGGCGTCGAAGAACGGCAACGTCGCGATGATGATGTGCGCGTTCCAGAAAGTGAATGGCGAATTCGCCTGCGAAAACGATCACCTGATCAGCCAGATCCTGAAGAAGGAATGGGGCTACAAGGGCTTCGTGCAGAGCGACTACAACGCTGTGGTTCATGGTCTGGACGCCGCTCAGGCGGGCACCGACCTGGACATGATGGGCTTCCAGATGAACAGCACTGTTCTCAAGCCTTACCTGGACAGCGGTGAACTGAGCGCGGCAACCATCGACGACAAGGTCCGTCGCATCCTCAAGCAGATCTACCTGTACAAGTTCGACAGCAAGACCCCGTCGACCCTGCACAACATGAACAGCGCAACCAGCAACAAGGTCGCCCTGAACGCTGCCCGTGAAGGCATCGTGCTGCTCAAGAACCAGAACAACCTGCTGCCGCTGAACAAGCAGAAAGCCAAGCGCATCGCCGTGGTCGGCAACCTGGCCAAGTACGCGCCGCCTACCGGTTTCGGCAGCGCCAATGTCATGGCCAGCCATTACATCAGCGAGCTGAGCGGTCTGCAGCAGATGGCGCCAAACGCCAAGGTTGAATTCATCGACGGCCTGTCGCTGGACCCGACCACCACCACCTGGAGCAGCACTGACCAGGCGGGCAAAGACATCCAGGGCATGAAGGCCGAGTACTTCAGCAATGCCAACTGGTCCGGCGATGCTGCCGTGACCCGTACCGAGCAGCATGTCGATCTGGATTGGGCCAACGACAAGGACCTGCCGTTCGAAAGCAACCTGTCCGGTTCCGACCCGTACACCAGCAAAGGCTCGACCGCAGGCTCGCTCAACGGCGATACCTCTTCGACCTCGATCCGCTACACCGGCAAGATCACACCGACCGAAAGCGGCGAGCAGGTCTTCAAGGTTCGTGCTGACGGCGCCGTGCGCCTGTGGGTCAACGGCAAGCTGATCATCGACAACGGTGACGGCAAGCCGCTGCCGGGCAACAGCATTCCGCCAACCATCCCGGAATTCGCCAAGATCAGCCTGCAGGCGGGTCAGTCCTACGACGTGAAGCTTGAATACTCGCGCCGTGCCGGCTACCTGTCGACCATGGGCGGCCTGGTGGGCGTACAGATGAGCTGGGCGTCGCTGAACGCGCCTCAGGATCTGTCGGCCTACGACGCAGTCGTGGTGGCAGTGGGTAACAGCAGCGAATACGAAGGTGAAGGTTTCGACCACAGCTTCGATCTGCCTGAGTACCAGAGCCAGTTGATCCAGAGCATCGCCAAGGTCAACCCGAACACCGTCGTCACGATGTTTGGCGGTACCGGTCTGAAGATGAGCGACTGGATCGAACAGGTTCCGGTAGCGCTGCACGCGTTCTACCCTGGCCAGAACGGCGGTCAGGCACTGGCTGAAATTCTGTTCGGCAAGGTCAACCCGTCGGGCAAGCTGCCGATCAGTATCGAACGCAACATCGAAGACAACCCGATTTTCGAGACCTTCCCGAAATTCGACAACCAGAACTCGCTGGCCGAAATGAGCTACAAGGATGACCTGATGCTGGGTTATCGCGGCTACGAGAAGAAAGGCATCAAGCCGCTGTATCCGTTCGGCTATGGCCTGTCGTACACCACCTTCGGCTACAGCAACATCAGCGTGACGCCTGGCGTTGCGGTGGGCAACACGCCGATCAAGGTGTCGTTCGACCTGACCAACACCGGCAAGGTGGGCGGTTCGGAAGTGGCGCAGCTGTATGTCGGTCAGCAGAACCCGAAAGTCGAACGCCCGATCAAGGAACTCAAAGGCTACAAGAAGGTGTTCCTCAAGCCGGGTGAAAGCAAGCGCGTGACCATCGAGCTCAACGATCGCTCGCTGGCCTACTTCGACACCAAGACCAACCAGTGGGTGGTCGATGCCGACACCTTCAACCTGTCGCTGGGTGCTTCGTCGCAGGACATTCGCCTGAATGCCAAACTGACCAACTCGTTCCGCCAGGAACTCTCGACCACCACCAGCAACCCGCTGCCACGTTCGGCGCTGAACTCGGTGAACGTCGAGAAGCCACCGGTGAAGACCGGCGGCGTGTTCGATCAGACTGTCGAGTAAGCGTTACGCAGTGACTGAGTGAATCAGGGACAGAACAAGGCTCAAGGACGAGCCCTTACTGCTGCATCGACCTGCGCAATGTAGGCATCGAACGTCTCGACCAGATCCACCCGCTCGGGAAAGCGCAGCCACTGAATCTGCAACCCGTCCATCATCGACAGGATCTGCTGGATCAGCATGTCCAGATCCACATCCGCCCTCACCTCCCCACGCTCAACCAACACCGTGAACTGCGCCAGCAGGTGCGCGTGTATGCGCGCGTAACGGGTCTGGAACCACTCATAAGCGGGCTGGTTGTCCAGCAAACTTTCGGCATTGAGAATCGAGAACGCCCGCACCACGCCGGGTGCAGTCGAGTTGGATTGATTGATCGCACGCAGACCGCCCAGCAGACCGGTCAGGCTGTCGTCCGTACGCACTTGCGCGGCAATGCGCCCGTTGACCTCGTCGCGTCGTTCCAGCACGCCCATCAGCAGGGAAATCTTGCTCGGAAAGTGATGCAGCAATCCGGCAACCGAAATGCCGACGATGGCCGCCACCTTGGCCACCGACGCACCGGTGTAGCCCTCCAGCGAGAACACCTGCAAGGCGGCATCGAGCAGTTCTTCGCGTCTTTTTTCTCCCTTCGGCGCACGTCGTTGCCGAGGTGCCGTGGCAACCGTTTCCCTGGGGTCATGCTGGGTCATATCAGGTTCCTTCTTGAACAGTCGCGTACCCTAACCATTCAGGCAAAAGCTGGCAACGGTATTGACCATGAAGGGTATTTCACACCGGCACGGACAGCCCGGAACGGCAGTGCCGCTGCAGAATCAGCGCCATCAGCAGCGCGACACCACTGATGCCGAGCGACAGCCATAACAGGCCGCGATCACCGGTCGCCTCCTGAACCCGGGCATAGACCCAGGGCGCCGCCGCAGAGAGAAGAAAACCGGGGGCCAGCAGGCGTCCCTGCAAGCGTGCATAGTGATGATGTGCAAAGAGCTCGAACGGCAGACTGGCCCGTAACAACGTGCCCAGCCCGTTCATGGCGCCATAGCCGAAAACAAACAGACAGGCCAGCACCGCCAGCCCCTGGCTGTGCAAGGCCATGACGAAACACAGCGTCATACCGGCCGCGACCCAGACGTTCAGGCCCAAGGCCGACAGGTTCTGCCCCAAGACCCGGCTCATCAGCCGTGCGCAGGTCTGGCCGACGCCCCACAACGCCACCCAGGCCACCGGCACACCGAGACCTGCCAGCAAGGCCGGCAAATGAGCGGAAAGCCCCGCTGACAGGAAACCGATCAACATCATGCACAGCGCATAGCCCGACTGGCGCAGCCAGCTCGCCGTCGCTTCCTCATCGGACATATCATCGGCCGGTGTGGCAACCGGAGCCGCTGCATCGGGCAGTCCGCTCATAAGCAGCCCCCCCAGCAGCGCGAAACCTCCGTAGACCGCTACCGCGCTGCGCCAGCCGAGCGTCTCCAGCAACACATGCCCCAGCGGCCAGAACACGGCTGACGACAGACCGCCCAGCAAGGTGATCTGCACCATCAACGGACGTGAGCGCGCACCGATCAACCCGGCCAGCGCAGCAAACAGCGCGTCGTAAAGCGACAGACGCATGCCGACGCCCAGCACGGCCCAGCCGAAAAACCAGACCGGCACGGTTTCGCACAAGGCCAGCACGCAGCACCCTGCAGCCGCCAGCACGCTGCCCAGTTGCAGCACCTGACGAGCCCCGAGACGCAGGATCAGCCACGAGACTGCGGGCGATACAAAACCCATGACCAGCAACGCCCCCGACAGACCGGAAAACACCCGCTGCCCGCTCCAGCCCAGATCTGCAGCAATGGCATTACCGAACGCACCCGGCAGATAAAACGTGGTGCCCCAGATGATCAACTGCGCCAGTCCCAGCCTGAATACGGCGAACCGGGACAGGTCGGGACTGTGCATGTCAGTCAGACCGTGCGATCAACGGGGAGCGTCGAAGCGCCATCGCCCAGCGCACACTGCATCAGCACGGTGTCCACCCAGCGCCCATGCTTGAACCCCACCGACTCGAACACGCCGACGCGGCGGAATCCGAAGCTTTCGTGCAGGCCGATGGATGCGGCGTTTTCGCTGTTGCCGATCACCGCCACCATCTGCCGCCAGCCACCCTGTTCGCAGTGCCAGATCAGATCACCCAGCAGCGCCCGGCCGATGCCCATGCCGCCCATTCCATCGCGGACATAAACAGAGTCTTCCGCGGTAAAGCGATACGCAGGACGAGGCCGGTAAGGCGTGGCATAGCCATAACCGACCACTTCCCCGGCATGCTCAGCCAACCGGTACGGCAGGCCGTTCTCAAGGACCAGCGCGCGGCGACGCATCAGCTCCTCAACGCTGGGCGGTTCGAGTTCGAAGCTGGAGATGCCATGCAATACGTGGTCGGCATAAATCGCCTGAATGACGGGCATGTCGTCTTCGCGGGCGTCGCGCAATGTAAATATCAGGCTCATGGCAGGCTCTTGGCGGATGTCTGGAAGTGGCCGTAATGATGCGTTCGTCTTAATCATTAAAAAAGCTATGATTAATCATCCACAGCATAAGAAATACTTTGTCATGCGCCGCCTCAACCTCAATCATCTGCACACCTTCTCACTGGTCATCGCTCATGGCAGCTTTTCCGCCGCCGCCGAGCGGCTTCACCTGACGCAGCCTGCAGTGAGCCTGCAAGTGCGGCAGTTGGAAGATCAGTTGAACCTGCGCCTGATCGAGCGGGTGGGCAAACGCTTGAAACCCACCTCGGCGGGCGAGACCCTGTTGCAGCACATTTCGCGCATTGATGCGGTGGTCGAGGACGCGCTGCTTGACCTGTCCAGCCACGCCGACGGCATCGCCGGACAAGTCGCCATCGGCACTGGCGCCACGGCCTGCATTCATTTGCTGCCGCCGTTGTTGCAGACCTTGCGTCGGCGCTTCGCACAACTGGATGTGCGGGTCAGCACCGGCAATACCGACGGCATTCTCAAGGCTGTGGAAGAAAACCGCCTGGACCTGGCGCTCGTCACGCTGCCCGCTTCGGGGCGCAGCCTTGATGTCACCCCGCTGCTCGATGACGAATTCGTGGCCATTTTCGCCAGCAGCTATCAGCCCGTGCCCGGCGCGATGACGCCCGAGCATCTCAGTGAACTGCCACTGGTGGTGTTCGAAGCCGGAAGCAGCACGCGCCTGCTGATCAATGACTGGTACTTACAGGCTGGAATTCGCGTCAAGCCGGTAATGGAGCTGGGCAGCATCGAAGCGATCAAGGAAATGGTCGCGGCCGGACTGGGCTACAGCATCGTGCCACGCATGTCGGTGGCTGCGGTGCATCATCGGCGCGGTCTGCAGGTGCACGCGCTGACGCCGGGTTTGAGCCGTACTCTGGGCATCGTGCTGCGTCAGGACAAGCCGGTCAGCAAGGCACTTCGTCAGGTGCTTGAAGCATTGCATGCCCTGAAAGGGTCATAAACACGGCTCATGATGACCGGAACAGGGTGCTCCTGCCTTATATATAGCCGCAGCCCTGCGGACAGTTGTCGTACCGTCACAAACGCTGCCCGGCAGTTGCATCGGCAGCGACTCAAGTTGTACGATGACTGCCGACTTTCCAGAGACTGGACGGCTGGCCCGCTCGACGACTGCCCGCCAACCCCGAACACCGTAAAGCAACTCGGCAACCCATAAGGAGTGCAAGGCCCCGTAACCGGCGCCCGCCTCCACCTTCAAAACAACAGGAGATACCGATGCCTAACATTCTCGGCCAGAACTTCATCGCTGGCGGCCGCAGCGCTCTGGGCCAAAGCCTGCAAAAAAGTCTGGATGCCACCACCGGCGAAGAACTGCCCTACAGCTTTCATCAAGCCACCGACGGCGAGATCGACGCTGCGGCCCTGGCTGCCAAAAACGCCTTCCCTGAATACCGTCAACTGAGCCCGGCCCGCCGCGCCGAGTTCCTCGACGCCATTGCCGACGAGCTGGACAAGCTGGGTGACGATTTCGTCGCCATCGTCTGCCAGGAAACCGCCCTGCCGCAAATGCGCATCCAGGGTGAGCGCGGTCGTACCAGCGGCCAGATGCGTCTGTTCGCCAAAGTCCTGCGCCGTGGTGACTTCGTCGGTGCGCGCATCGACCAGGCCCTGCCGGACCGCAAGCCACTGCCGCGTGTTGACCTGCGCCAGTACCGCATCGGCGTCGGCCCGGTTGCCGTGTTCGGTGCCAGCAACTTCCCGCTGGCCTTCTCCACCGCTGGCGGCGACACCGCTGCCGCACTGGCCGCCGGTTGCCCGGTGGTGTTCAAGGCCCACAGCGGTCACATGGCCACAGCCGATCTGGTTGCCAGCGCAATCATTCGTGCCGCCGAAGCCACCGGCATGCCGAAAGGCGTGTTCAACATGATCTTCGGCAACGGCGTGGGCGAAGGCCTGGTCAAGCACCCGGCCATCCAGGCTGTCGGCTTCACCGGCTCGCTGAACGGCGGCAACGCCCTGTGCAAAATGGCTGCCGAGCGTCCACAACCGATCCCGGTCTTCGCCGAGATGTCGAGCATCAACCCGGTCATCCTGCTGCCGGGCGCTCTGACTGCGCGTGGCGAAACCGTGGCCAAGGAACTCGCGGCGTCCGTGGTGATGGGTGCCGGCCAGTTCTGCACCAACCCTGGCGTGGTCATTGGTCTACGCTCCCCGGCCTTCTCTTCGTTCCTCGAGCAACTGACCGAGCAGATGGGCAGCCAGGCACCTCAGACCATGCTCAACGCGGGCGGCCTGCGCAGCTACAGCAAGGGCGTCGAGCACCTGCTGTCGCATCCGGGCGTCACCCATCTGGCTGGCAAGCCGCAGGAAGGCAAACAGGCTCAGGCACAGCTGTTCAAGGCTGACGTCAGTCTGCTGCTGAACGGCGATCAACTGTTGCAGGAAGAAGTCTTCGGTCCGACCACACTGGTCATCGAAGTCTCTGACGATGCGCAGCTGAAAGACGCGTTGCAGGCCCTGCGCGGTCAACTGACGGCCACCCTGATCGGCGAACCTGCCGACCTGAGCCAGTACAGCTGGCTGCAACCGCTGCTGGAAGAGAAAGTCGGCCGTATTCTGTACAACGGCTACCCGACTGGCGTTGAAGTATGCGAAGCCATGGTTCACGGCGGCCCCTACCCGGCCACTTCGGACGCACGCGGTACGTCGGTGGGCACGCTGGCTATCGACCGTTTCCTGCGTCCGGTCTGCTACCAGAACCTGGCCGACAACCTGTTGCCGCCTGCGCTGCAGAACGCCAACCCACTGGGTCTGCGTCGCCTGGTCAACGGCGAATGGAGTGATCAGCCGATCGCTTGATCGCTGACAGCTCACTGAAACAAAAAGCGGCGCGACCCGAAAGGGTGGCGCCGTTCTTTTTCATGCGGGGTCTGCACCCCGAAAATCACCGGTGCAGACCCTTGCGTCGCTCAGCGGATCAGACAGCCTCCGAAACGTGAACCTGTACCGGCACATTGTGCGATCCGGTCAGGGGCAGCCCGAACAGCAGCACGTCCGCGCGCTGCTCGCCGAAACGGGCGATGTTCGGCAGGCGCGCCCACAGATGCGCCCCAATGGCCGTCACGATCTTCTGACTCGGCAGGTTGGCCGCCATGATCCAGGCCACCAGATTCTCAAGCCCCACCTGTCGCCCCAACAGCACGGTCGCCTTGCCCAGCACCACACCGATGCCACTGCCATAGTGATCGCCGCGCACGTAGATCGCGGTCTCGCCGGTCTGGAAGCACGCCTGCGTCCCCCAACTGAACCGGTTGATCGACAGCCACCCCAGCACTTCACCCCGCCGTTCATAGACATACACCGGCAGGCCATCGCGCTTGTAGAGGTTGACGTAGAACTTCACCTCTTCGTACGTCATGGGCCGGGTCACAGGAGAATTGGCACCGCTGGCTGCGGTCTCGTTGAAGATACTCATCATTGCCGGCAGATCATCGTCGGTCGATTCGCGAATGCCGCGTGGCAGGCGTTGCAGTGAGTGCCGGTCGACAAAACTGTTCATCAGTGAACCTCCTTGGAATACACGCTGGACTTGAGCTGTCCCCGGGCACGCGCCAGGCGCGAGCGAATGGTGCCGATCGGGACGGCCAGGTGCCGTGCCGCGTCCTGATAACTGACGTCGGCATCGACGACCAGGTCCAATACCGCGCGCATGTCCACCGACAGCTCCTCGATGGCCGCCAGGGTTCGTCCCAATGTGCGTTGCTGATCGCTCAGCATGCTCGGGTCATGACCGTGCTCGAAACTCTCCATTTCGGTATCGGTCAGTTCCATGCGCTGAGGCTGGTTGTAAAACGTCTTGAAGTGGTTCCTGACCAGGTTCGCTGCAATGCCGAACAGCCAGGTTTCAGGTCGTGAGGTGCCCATGAACTTGTGCTGATTGCGCCAGGCTTCCAGATACGTCATCTGCATCAGGTCATCCACGTCGGCCTGATTGAACACGCGTTTGCCGATGAATCCCCTGAGTTTCTTCTCGCTTGTCCTCGCGAGCCCACCCAGATCCAGCGCAATGACTCCAATAACAGTTCCGTCTCGCTGAATGTCTTTCCCTTCCACGTCTATCTCCTGATACGCAGTTGTGATGCCAACAATGGCGACTAAGGGAGAGCAGCGAACGTACCAACCTTTTAGTATTTTTAAATTATTGATAAATAACGTTTTTATCTCGGCGAAAACCCCGTTTTGTGCCAGATATGGCATTCCCGACATAAACGCTGTGCCAGTTGTTGCACAACTTTTTACGGTTCCGCTGCGCAGGAACCAGTTGCCCGCAATCGCCACTCAGGACACACCTGTTCCGAGGCGATAGCGCTGCCCATGAAGATCAATTCCTATATCGACATCCGCCCCGAGCCGGACCTGATCCCGCGCCCGCCGGTGCCTGAAACCAAATCGCTGGTTCCGAAAAATCCATTGCAGGACTCGATGGAAGAAGTGGCGATGAAATTCAGCGAAAGCGTGGAACGCCACAGCAAGGGGCTCGATGAGCGGCATGTGCGTGAAAGCACGAGTTCGCAGCGGGTCGAGCGGGTCGAAAAACTCGCCGAGCTCTACCGCCTGCTCGACAACGCCGATCAGCCCAGCCTGGAACAACAGGCCAGGCGCCTGCAGGGTCAGTTGCAGCAGCAGGGTTCGCTCAAGGATGTGCTTGCCCAGGCTGGCGGCGACCCGACGCGGGCCGACCTGCTGTTGCAACAGGTGGTGCGCATGTCCGCTACCGAAGGCAAGGAAGACACTCACGATCAGGCCATGGCGCTGATCGACGAACTGCGCCTGAGCCACGGCGACAAGATCCGTGCGGGCCTGAACACCGCCAGCGCCATCGCCCTGTTCAGCAGCGATCCCCAGCAACGCAGCGCCATGCGCCTGTTGTATTACAAGGCCATCGTCGGTCAGCAACCGCTGGCCAGTCTGCTGGAGTCGCTGCTGGAGCGCTTCAACGAGGATCAGTTCGCACGCGGCCTGCGCACCCTGCAACGGGCACTGGCCGATGACATCGCCGCCCTCGCCCCGTCGATACCGGGCGCTGCCCTGCGGGCCATGCTGCGCGGCCTGGGGGCCAGCGGACAGTTGAACAACCTGATCAAGACGTGCCTGGCGCTGTTGCAACGCCTGGCGCATAAGGCGCCCGGCAGCAACATGACCCCACTGGCCATGAGCAAGCGGGTACTGCGCTTCTGCGGTAATGGTTTCTTTGCCCGCGACCTGACGCTGTTGGCCGAGGAAACCATCGGCCGCACGCCCACGCTCCAGCCGCTGTTCTTCAACGGCTTGTACCCGCTGCTGCAGAACCTGCCGCTGACACTGTGGAAAGACCTCAAGACCCGACAGAACGGCCTGCGTCTGCTGCTGGGCCTGATGGATGAAATGGCGCGCCACGAACGCAAGGCGCTGGGCATGGACGATGTCGGGAGAGTGTCAGGATGAACGGCATTATTCACCTGCTCAACCGCTTGGCACTGGCGGTGATGGGCCGCACTGAAATCGTCGGCGCAGTGATGGTCATGGCCATCGTCTTTATGATGATTCTGCCCCTGCCGACCTGGCTGGTGGACGTGCTGATCGCACTGAACATCTGCATCTCGTCACTGCTGATCGTGCTGGCGATGTACCTGCCACGTCCACTGGCCTTCTCGACCTTTCCGGCCGTGCTGCTGCTGACCACCATGTTTCGTCTTTCGCTGTCGATCGCCACGACCCGTCTGATCCTGCTGCAACAGGACGCCGGACACATTGTCGAAGCCTTCGGCAGCTTCGTGGTGGGCGGCAACCTGGCGGTCGGTCTGGTGATCTTTCTGATTCTGACCATCGTCAACTTTCTGGTCATCACCAAGGGCTCGGAACGGGTGGCCGAGGTGGCTGCGCGCTTCACGCTGGACGCCATGCCAGGCAAACAGATGTCCATCGACAGCGACCTGCGGGCCAACCTGATCAACGTGCGCGAAGCCCGGCACCGACGTGAACAGTTGTCCAAGGAAAGCCAACTGTTCGGTGCCATGGACGGCGCGATGAAGTTCGTCAAGGGCGACGCCATTGCCGGTCTGGTCATCGTGTTCATCAACCTGATCGGCGGCTTCTCGATAGGCGTGCTGCAGAACGGCATGGAGGCCGGTGACGCGATGCACCTGTATTCGGTGCTGACCATCGGCGACGGTCTGATTGCACAGATTCCGGCCCTGCTGATCTCGCTGACAGCGGGCATGATCATTACCCGCGTCGCGCCCGACAGCCAGACGGCCGACGCCAACATCGGTCATGAAATTGCCGAGCAGCTCACCAGCCAGCCCAAGGCATGGGTCTTTTCATCCATTGGCATGATGGGGTTCGGGCTCATTCCGGGCATGCCGACGGTGGTTTTTGCCTGTATAGCCCTGCTGTGCCTGTTCAGCGGTCTGATCCAGCTCTGGCGCATCCGCCAGAAAGAACTGCATCAGGACAGCATCGGCGCAGCCAGCAAAGGCGCGCCGGAGCTGAACGGACGCGAAGACATTCGCCGTTTCAACCCGTCACGGGCCTATCTGCTGCAATGCCATTCCAGCCATCAGGGTACGGCGGAGCTCGACAGGCTGATACAGGGCATTCGCCAGCGCCGCAACACGCTGGTGCACAACTTCGGCCTGACGCTGCCCTCGTTCGACATGGAGTTCGCCGACCACTTCGAGCCTGATGAATTCCGCTTCTGCGTCTACGAAGTGCCATTCATTCGCGCCACCTTCACCAACGCGCGGCTGGCGGTCGATCATCGGGAAATCGATGAGGACGCCGGTGAGCCGGGCCGTGTCGAACGCGATGAGACTCGCTGGGTCTGGGTGGACATCGATGATCCGCTGCTCAAGGAAGAAGAGCACGCTGGCGTGTCTTCGCTGGAGCTGATCCTGGAACGCATGAGCCGAGCCTTTCAGGCCACCGGACCGCAATTCATCGGCCTGCAGGAGAGCAAGGCCATCCTCAGCTGGCTGGAAAGCGAGCAGCCGGAACTGGCGCAGGAGCTGCAGCGCACCTTGCCGCTGGCCCGTTTCGCCGCCGTTCTGCAACGCCTGTCCGCCGAGCTGGTGTCCCTGCGTTCGGTCAGGCCGATCGCCGAAACCCTGATCGAGCAGGGCCAGCACGAGCGCGACCTCAACGCGCTGACCGATCACGTGCGCATCGCCCTCAAGGCCCAGATCTGCCACCAGCACTGTGAAGAGAACACGCTGCATACCTGGTTGGTGACGCCGGAAACCGAAGTGCTGCTGCGCGACTCCCTGCGCCAGACCCAGAACGAATCCTATTTTGCCCTCGAACCGGAGCTGGGCAACGCGCTGGTGGAACAACTGCGCGAAGCCTTTCCGCTGCAAGCCAGCCCCCGACCGGTCCTGCTGGTGGCGCAGGACCTGCGCAGCCCTCTGCGCAGCCTGCTGACCGACCAGTTCCACCATGTTCCCGTGCTGTCCTTCGCCGAGCTGATCCCCACGGTTCAGGTCCAGGTGCTGGGGCGGATCGACCTGCAAGAAACCTACGACCTGATGGCCTGACGGAGCACCCATGGAAACCGACAAACTTTACGAATTGCGGGTCCTGACCGGGCTGCATCGCGGCGCAGCACTGCCCCTCAACGGCGAGCAGTGGAGCATTGGCTCGTCTGCCGGTGCAGACCTTGCACTCTATGATCCGGGCATCAAGAACCGGCACTGCACGCTGCGACTGGTCGATGAAACGTGGTCGCTGGCCAGCAGTGAGGGGCCGGTCACCGACAGTGAAGGCCACAAGGTCGAGGCCATCAGTCAACTGGAGCCCGGCACGCCGTTCGCCGTCAACGGCGTGTGGCTGTCGGTGATCAGCGCCAACACCGAATGGCCCGCCGAGGACGATGAAGACACGCCTCAGGCAACGGAAGAAGCTGAACCGCAGCCCGCGATGCTCAGCGCCGAGCGCGACGCACAACCGCTCAAACCTCCCCGTTCGCTGCTGGGACCCATGCTGTTGGTCGCGTCATTGCTGGTATTCGTGGGCGCCTTGATGTGGCTGCTCAAGCGCGAAGACCCTGCGCCGCCCGCGCCGCAGAAACCGTCTCGGGTCGTGCTCAAGGACGCCACCGAGGTCAAGAACGTACTGCTCAAAATGCTCACCGAGCGCGAGCTGCAGAAGCGGGTCACGATTGCGGAAGAACAGGGCAAGCTTTTTCTGCACGGCGACTTTGACGAGGATGATCTGCTGCAGTCCACCTCGCGCATGCTGCTGCGTTTCGAACGTCAGTACAGCAGCCCGATCCAGGTGCTGAATGCGCTGCCCACGGCGACCGCCGAGCTGCCGTTCACCATCATCCAGATCAGCAATACACGGCTGGCAAGCATCCTCACCAGCGACGGTCGTCGGCTGTTTCTGGGCGACGAAGTCGATGGCATGCGCTTCGTGGACATCAACGAGCACAAGCTGGTATTCGAAGGCGAACGTCGTGTCGAGGTGAGCTGGTGATGGAGGCTGCGCTAGCACGTCTCGAGTCATGGCGACAGGCCCAGAGCGAGCGTCTGTCGCACTGCGCGCCGGTGCAGATCCGCGGCCGGATCGCTGGCGTCAACGGCATTCTGCTCAACAGCTACATGCCACGGGCGAGGATCGGTGATCTATGTGAAATCAGCCGGGCCGATGGCAGCGAGGTGATGGCTGAAATCGTCGGTTTCGACCGGCAGCACACCTTGCTGGCTGCGCTGGGACCGCTGGACGGCATCGCCATCGGCGCACCGGTCAGGCCGCTGTTTCAGCCGCACAGCCTAGTGGTCGGCGAGTTTCTTCTGGGCGCGGTGCTCGATGGCTTCGGCCGCTCGCTCAGTGGCGACGGCCCTTCGGCCTTCGCCCTGTCGGGTGCCGTGGGTGCACAACCGGTGATCCGCGATGCCCCGCCCGCCACCGAACGGCCCAGAATCGATACGCCACTGTCCACCGGGCTGCGCTCCATTGACGGCTTGCTGACACTGGGCGAAGGACAACGTGTTGGCATCTTTGCCGGTGCCGGGTGCGGCAAGACCACCCTGTTGGCCGAGATGGCGCGCAACACGCCGTGCGAGGCCATCGTGTTCGGCCTGATCGGCGAGCGGGGCCGTGAGCTGCGCGAATTCCTCGACCATGAGCTGGACGAAGAGCTACGCCAGCGCACCGTGCTGGTCTGCTCCACCTCGGACCGCAGCAGCATGGAACGCGCCCGCGCAGCGTTCACCGCCACCGCGATTGCCGAAGGTTTTCGCCAGCAGGGCAAATCGACCCTGCTGATCATCGACTCCCTGACCCGCTTCGCCCGGGCACAACGCGAGATCGGTCTGGCCAGCGGCGAACCGGCCGGACGCGGCGGCCTGCCGCCCTCGGTCTACAGCCTGCTGCCACGCCTGGTGGAACGCGCCGGCCGTACCCACGATGCGGCGATCACGGCGCTGTATTCGGTCCTGATCGAACAGGACTCGATGAACGATCCCATCGCCGACGAAGTGCGCTCGCTGCTCGACGGCCACATCGTGCTCTCGCGCAAGCTGGCCGAGCGTGGCCACTACCCGGCGGTGGACATTCTCACCAGTCTCAGCCGGACCATGAGCAATGTGGTGGGAACCGAACAGGTCCACGGTGCCACACAGGTACGCAGACTGATGGCGGCTTATCAGCAGGTAGAAATGCTGATCAAGCTGGGCGAGTACCAGCCGGGTAACGACCCGCTGACCGATTTTGCCGTGCAGTCCCGTGACCGGATCATGAGCTTTCTTCAGCAGTCGCTGCGTGACCCGGTGTCGCTCGATGAAACCCTGGACCACCTCATACAGGTAACTGCCGATGTCCCACGATGAACATGATTCGCAGGATTCAGCCAACGACGCGCAACTCAATGGCCTTGGCGAAACGCTGGACGTCCTGGCGCCGATTCGCCGCCACAGGCTGACCCTGGCCGAACAGGCCTGGCGACGCCAGAGTCAGGTGCTCGACGCCCTGCACGCCCGCCTGCTGAGCATGACCACCGAGCTTGAGGCGCTGCGTGAGGCGCACCGTCACTCTCGCATCGAACAGCGCGAACGGCATGCCCACCGCGCACTGCCGCTTAGTGAAATGAACGACTGGCTGGCCGCCGAGCGTCAGGCGATCCGACAGATCGAACGCAGTGAAAAGCAACTGAGCGACCTGCAGCATGAGCATCAGCAGCAAAAGCTCTGGGCCGAAGACAGCCAGCGCGAACTGCGCAAACGTCAGCGCGATGTGGAGAAGCTGGACTTTCTCGTCGATCTGGCGCGGGAGGCGTCATGACCGCAAAGCCTGCCCTGCACAAACCGGTGACGCCGCGTCCTCCAGAGCCCAAGCCTCGCCCGACCGGCAACTCCGGCAACGAGACAGCCCAGCCAACGACCCGCTTCGAACGTCGCGAGCATGAACCCAGCGAAACCCGTCACGAAGGTGAATTGTTCGAAGCCATGATGAGCGCGCCGAACGATATCGGTTTCTGGGGCGGTGCCGACCTGCCACAGACGTTGCCCGATCCTTGGCGCGACGGTGAGCGACAGGGCGGACATGCCGGTACACCACCCTCCCCGGTAACACCCTTGTGGGACCCGCTGATCGAAACGATCGAAGAGCACCTCAACGCCGACGACCAGATGCCCATGGAAGCGACCTTTGAACTGCCCGAACTGGGCAGGGTGATCGTGCAGGTGGTGCCGCGTGCCGACGGGCTGGACATCGCACTGCGCTTTGCCAGAGACGTTGCCTTGCAGCGTTGCCAGGAATATCGCGAGGCCAGCCGTGAGTGGCTCAGCCAGCGACTCGGCCGCCGCATACGCCTCACCCTCGGACAGGCAGACCAGTGACATGAATGCACATGCACTTGATTTACGCGCCATCAGCAACGCCGAGGCCAGCGCCCGACAACGGATCGGCAGCGGCCTGAGCCTGCCATTCGAACTGGATCAGCAGCAAGGCTGGCTGGACCTGCGCCTGAGCGCGTCACCGAACCCTGCACGCAATGAAAGCCAACTGGACAGCGCGGCCGGTGCCTTGCGACTGACCGAGGCTGAAGCCCTGCTGGGACTGCTCTCCAGTTGCCCTGCCCTGATGCCGCAAGCGGAGTCGGCCAACGATGAACATCACTGGTACTGGCAGTTGTACAACCACTACCTGAGCCCGGAACTGCGGGAACTGTTCGGCGACCTGCTGCCCCTTGATGCACCGCCGACGCCGGGGCTGGACTGCCTGCTGCAGGCGAGGATCAACGGTCTGCGGGTCAGCGCACGCCTGTCTGCGCAGCCCGCGACGCTGCTTGACCTTCTCGACCGAGGCCAATGGCAGGCTGAATCTGCCGCCATGCCGTGGCAATGGCCGATCAGCGTACCGCTGCTGCTGGGTCATCTGAACCTGAGCCCTTCGCAACTGGCCAGCCTGCGCCCGGGCGATGTGCTGTTGCCTGATCACTCGCTGTTCACACCGGACGGCCAGGGCACCCTGCAACTGGGCGAGTGCCGCTTGAGTCTGGCCCAGACCAGCGCCGACGCACTGTGCTTCACCCTCACCGAACTGGAGCAAATTCCCATGAACGCCACGATCGACCACTTCTCCGCCGCCGACGATCACCCGCTGCACCTGGACGATATCGACGACCACGAGCACGACCTGGAAGCAGATAGCACCGACGCCAACGAAGACGGCCTGCAGCGCTTCAATGACCTGAGCATGGCGCTGACGGTGCGGGCCGGCAACCTCTCCCTGAGTCTGGGGCAATTGCGCTCGCTGGCCGTGGGTTCGGTGCTGACATTCAACGGCTGCACGCCCGGCCACGCCATGCTGCACCATGGCGAACGGGTTCTGGCGCACGGCGAACTGGTCGACGTCGAAGGCCGCCTGGGTCTGCAAATCACCCGCATGGAAGCGCTGCGGTGAACCTGCAGGATGCCAATCCACTGACGCTGGCGCTGTTTCTCGGCGCCCTGTCACTGGCACCCCTGCTGATGATCATCTGCACCGCGTTCCTGAAAATCGCCATGGTGCTGCTGATCACGCGCAACGCCATCGGCGTCCAGCAGGCGCCGCCCAACATGGCCCTGTACGGCATCGCCCTGGCCGCCACCCTGTTCATCATGGCGCCGGTGTTCAGTGAAATGGGTGACCGGGTCAAAAAGCTGCCCGAGCACCTGGACACGTTCGCGGCCATGGAAAGCGCCGGCAAGCATGTGGTGGAGCCGTTGCGCACCTTCATGACGCGCAATCTGGACCCTGACATCCAGACCCACCTGCTGGAAAACACCCAGCGCATGTGGCCCAAGGAAATGGCCGACAAGGCCAGCCGCGACGACCTGCTGCTCGTGGTCCCGGCCTTTGTGCTGTCCGAGCTGCAGGCCGGTTTCCAGATCGGCTTTCTGATCTACATCCCGTTCATCGTCATCGACCTGATTGTCTCGAACATTCTGCTGGCGCTGGGCATGCAGATGGTTGCCCCCATGACCATTTCGCTGCCGCTGAAAATCCTGCTGTTCGTGCTGGTGGATGGCTGGACGCGCCTGCTCGACGGACTCTTCTACAGCTACATGTGATCGTGCGAGGCCCTATGGAAACCCTGACGCTGTTCAAGCAGGCGATGATGCTCGTCGTGGTGCTGTCTGCGCCGCCGCTGATCGTGGCCGTCGTGGTCGGCGTCATCACCTCGCTGCTCCAGGCGGTGATGCAGTTGCAGGATCAGACCCTGCCGTTCGCCATCAAGCTGGTCGCCGTCGGGCTGGCGCTGGCGCTGACCGGGCGCTGGATCGGCATCGAGTTGATGCAACTGGCCTATCTGTCATTCAGCATGATCAGCCAGACGAGGGCCTGACATGTTCGAGCCCGCGTTCAAGGAGCTCAGTGAAACGATCATCGCACTGACCATCGGCATGGCGCGTCTGTACCCCTGCCTGTTTCTGATTCCGGCGTTTGCGTTCACCGAGCTCAAAGGCATGCTGCGCCACGCCATCGTGCTGGCACTGGCCCTGATTCCGATGCCTGCCATTCGCATGGGGCTGACCGGGCATGAGCTCGACTGGCTGGATCTCTGCGCCCTGCTGCTCAAGGAAAGCGTGATCGGCCTGCTGCTGGGCCTGTTGCTGGCCATGCCGTTCTGGCTGTTCGAGTCGATCGGCTGCCTGTTCGACAACCAGCGCGGCGCGCTGGTCGGCGGGCAGATCAACCCGGCATTGGGCGACAACACGTCGGAGCTGGGCCACATGCTCAAGCAGGTGCTGATCCTGCTGATGATCCTGGGTGGCGGCTATGCCAGCCTGACGCAGATCATGTGGGACAGCTATCTCGTATGGCCCGCCACGCAATGGGTGCCGGTGACCGGAGCAGCCGGTTTCGAGGTGTACCTCAAGCTGGTGGCCAGTACCTTCCGCTTCATGGTGCTGTATGCCGCGCCGCTGGTGGGTCTGCTGCTGATGATCGAATTCGGCATGGCGATTCTCAGCCTTTACAGCCCGCAGCTTCAGGTGTCGACCCTGGCAATGCCTGCGAAGAGCCTGGCCGGTCTGTTTTTTCTGGTCCTGTACATGCCCATGCTGACGCTGCTCGGCGAAGGCCGCCTGGCCGATCTGAGCGACTTGCGGCATCTGCTGCCGCTGATGCTGCACACCCCCTGAAGCCCCGCCTGCCGGACCTTGAACCATGAGCGAAAAAACCGAAGAACCCACCCAGAAAAAGCTCGACGACGCGCGCAAGAAAGGTCAGGTCGGGCAAAGCCAGGATGTACCCAAGCTGTTCATTTTCGCAGCTCTGATGGAGATGATTCTGGGTCTGGTGGATGGCGGCATGTCGCGCCTCAAGGCCTTGATCGCCCTGCCCCTGACCGAGCTGGACCGGCCGTTCAATGCCGCGCTTGGCGAAGTGCTGACCAAGGCGGGCTGGGAGCTGTTGCTGTTCATGCTACCGGTGCTGGGGATTGCCGCCGCCATGCGACTGGCGGGCGGCTGGGTGCAGTTCGGCCCCCTGTTCGCAACCGACTCGCTGAAGCTGGATTTCGAGCGCCTGAACCCGATCAACCAGTTCAAGCAGATGTTCTCCTCCAGGCAGCTGTTCAACCTGTTCAACAGCCTGTGCAAGGCCGTGATGATCACCTGCGTGCTCTACGTGCTGCTGCCTCCGGCGCTGGGCGATCTGATCGGTCTTGCCCGCACCGACCTGGACAGTTACTGGATGGCGCTGGTCGAGCTGTTCACTCACCTGTCGCGGACCTGCCTGGGGTTGCTGCTGGTGCTGGCAGGATTGGACTTCGCACTGCAGAAGTACTTCTTCGTCAAGGGCCAGCGAATGAGCCACGAGGACATCCGCAAGGAATACAAGGAGTCCGAAGGCGACCCGCACATGAAATCCCATCGCAAGGCGCTGGCCCGTGAAATCACTGACCAGCCCGGCAGCGCAGCACCCGCCAGGGCACCGGTGGAGGATGCCGACATGTTGCTGGTCAACCCGACGCACTTTGCCGTGGCCCTGTTCTACCGTCCGGATCAGACGCCGCTGCCACGCATCATCTGCAAGGGCCGCGATGCCGAAGCCCGCGAACTGATCGAGCGCGCTCGCGAGGCCGGTGTGCCGGTGGTGCGTTTTGTCTGGCTGGCGCGAACGCTGTACCGCGAGAACGTCGGCCAGTTCATCCCGCGCGCCACTCTGCAGGCAGTGGCCCAGGTGTATCGCCTGCTGCGGGAAATGGACGAGCAGCTCAAGGGTGATGTGATCGAAATGCCGCATTACTGAGGACGCGGAACCAGTTCGGCGCGCACTCCACTCAGGGCAAAGGAATCCTTCCTTTTACAGTCCGGACATCCATCGCGAGGTTGTCCTGGCCAGCCATGACATTGGAGAACCTCAATGCTTCCAATCAATAACGCGCCCGTGACCGGACAGGTACATGGCGCAACCTCCCAGGGTCAAAATCCACGCGGGCTGGAGCAGCGACCCGAGCCGCCGACCCAGCGCGCCTCGGTGTCGGTCGTTCAGTTGGGCAAGCAGCCCGTACAGGTCCCGGTGACGCAGCAGCCCGATATTCCCCCGCGCATCTTCGGCCCGACACCGGGCGCGTTGACGCCGACTGCGGCGCCAGAGCAGACCGCACCGCAACTGGACGCCGACGATATCGCTCATATCAGCTCGGCTCGACGCCCGCCGGTCACGCGTTCGTCCTCCACAAGCAGCGAGCGTCCGACAACGGCGCTGCAACGGGAACTGTCGTTCAAGGACTGGCTGCCCAGCCAGGAAAGCTCACCGGCACGCTCCGACCATCAACCTGGTCCGTCTCGATCGGGCGGCAACACACCGGCACAGAGCCATGCTTCGGGCAGCACGCAAGACGCGTCTCCAAGACCTCAGTTGACCCGCAGTGCCGCAGGCAATGCTGGAACCTTCCGTATGGAGAACGGCAACCTGGAGCGCAACACACCCTCCATCAACATCATTTCCCTGGACGCCAAAGGTCGACCGGATTTCGATCACTTCATTCCATCCGCACTGGGTAACCTGCTCAAGGACCGGCTGGGCCAACCGGGCAAGAGCTATCTGGCCACAAACTCGGCGAGTGACCGCGATCAAGTGCTGCTCGAGCCCAAAGGTCATCTGGTACAGATAGCCCAGACCGACGCTGCTCTGGCCTTGCTTCGCAGCAGCAAACCGCTGAGTGTTCCGCCTGGCAGCAAACCCGACAGCCTGAAACTGCAACGCGAAGACAACTCGGCAAGCATCGCCGGCCACGACAGTGGCGCCCAGTCATTGCCGGACAGCGCCCACATCGCTCATTTGAGCGGTGCCCATCTGGACAGCAGCGGAAAGCATCTGCGGCTGCAGGACGAGAAGCTCTACGAACTGCACCCGGCAACCGCGACCTGGTCTCCCAGCGAAGACAGCAAGGAGACCACGTTCAGCCACCTTGCGACCCAGGGCGATGGCAAGGTTTACGGCCGGACGGGCGATACGCTGGTCAACCTCTCCAGTAGCGAAAAAAACAAGCCGGAGATGAAACTTGAAGGCCTGACGGCGCATTCGGTCTCTCCGGATGGCACCGTGGCGATGCTCGCTGGTAAAGACACACAGACCTTGCAGTTGGGCGAAATGGGCAAGGTGCCAGACATGCACCTGACGCTTGAACTCAACGATGGCAAATCCGAAGCCAAACATGTCGGCCTGACCCGTGACCGCCTGTTCGTGGCCGACGCCGAAGGCCAGCTCTACAGCGCCGCGCGAAAGGACCTGAAAACCGAAGACGGCATCCTGCACCTGCAACCCGAGAAAAATTTTCAACCTGAAGACTCGACCCTGGGCAAACGTCAGCAGGTCACAGGCTTCCTGAGCGGTGAAAACGGTCAGTTGCACGCGCTGATCAAAAACGATGTCGGCGACATCCACAGCCACAGCCTCGACGAGGCGAATTCCAGCCTGCGCAGCGGCTGGAACCTGAGCGACGTGGTGGTCGTCGAGAACAGGCGCGGCCTGCCGGAGGGCAAGGTGCCGACCCCGGAAAACACGTTCGATCTGGACCGCAACGGTCGGGTGGGCATCGTAGACAACCGTGTACAGAAATGGGATGCAACCACGGAAGGCTGGAAGGACACCGGCGTCAAGGACATCGAACGGTTGCAGCGCGGTAACAACAGCAGCGCTTACGTACTCAAGGACGGCAAGGTTTCCGAACTGAAGGTCAGCCCCGAATACACCAAGACCTCGTTGAGCGGCACCCACAACCTCAACCAGCCGACCCGCTCGACCAAGGTTGAAATGGGCGACGCCATCGAAGGGCTCGATGACCGCGTCATCAAGGCCTTCGCCATGCTCAACGACAAGCAGTTTGCCGCCGTCGATGATCAAGGCCGCCTGACGGCCCATCACAAGACCGGCGAGCCTACCGAGCTGACCCGCAAGGACCTGTCCGGCGAAGTCGCCTCGCTGACCCTGGACGAGAACCACAACCTGCACGCCACGACCACCACGGGCGAGTTGTACTTCATGTCCAAGGACGACTGGCAGGCACCGGAATCGGACCCCAAGCCTGACGCGAAATGGCAGAAAATCGACACGCCCGGCAATCGTCCGGTCGACAGTATCCGCAAGGAGGGCAACAACACCGTCAGTGTGAAACTCAAGGATGGGGCGCCTGACGAGGGCTCCTTCGTCCTCAAGGACAAGCAGTTCCAGCCGATGGAGCCACGCAGGGAGCCGGAAAACGGGTTGAACAATCTGTTCGGGCGACTGGATGATGGCTCGAAAAACGTCAAGATTTTCGGCACCGGCAACACGTTGAAAATCAGCAGCACCCTGGCGGGTCGCAGTGACACCTCGCTCAGTCACAAGTCGAGCGTAAAGGAGTTCATTCCGGCTCACATCGTGAAACCCGACCTGAATATTCCTCGGCCGATCATGAACGGGTTCTACCACATCCAGCATCGGATCAAGGGCCGCGAAGGGCTGCAGGAGGTGTATCAGGCAGAGGCACCCGTGTTCAAGGAACTGACCGAGATCAAGAACTCCTCCAGCCCCGCACCTCAGCCTGGTAACACCTTGAAGGAGCGTATATCCCGCCTGGATCTGGGCCCGGAAGGCAAACAGCTGGTCGAGGATCTGGAAAAACTGCGTGATGATCTGGAAAACCACAGCCACGGGGTTGTCCAGCAGTTGGGGCAGAAGACAGGCGTGCTCAACCTGCACGGCGAATTCATCAAACCCGAGCGCAAGCCGACAGAAGCCCAGATCGCAAAAGCGGCACACGCCAAGCCGGTCAAGAATGACCTGGCCGCCGATGTACAGGGCGCATTGAGCAAGGTCGCACCCTCCTCCGAAAACCCGGCCGGCGTCCTGCTCAAACGGCTCAATGACAACGGCATGAAGCTCAAGCACCTGGACGGCGATACGTCTCCCGATCACCGGCGCAGTCAGAGCGACAAGCTTGCCTTGAGCAAGGCGCGTCTGGCGCTGGACGTCGTGACGCTGGACAAGGTGGGCAAGCTGCTCGACAAGGCCGAAACGCGCAGTCCTGAAGTGGATAACACCACCCATGTGAAAGCGCTCAAGACCGAGCTGAACGCACTCAACAAGCAGTACAACGACAACCCCGTCAAGGTCGTGACCGAAATGGGCTTCAGCGGGCATAAGCAACTGGAAGACGGTTACGACAGCATCAAGTCGTTTCTCAACGGCTTCAAGGACCCGACTCACGCCACCAGTGTGAACATGCGCGCGGCGATGGGTGCGACCAGCCAGGCGGATCTGGCCGACAAGATGAAAAGCGCGCTCAAACACCTTGAGCACCCTGACGATGAAATCGCCATGTCACGCAGCTATGGCGTGACGGCGACGACCCCGTTCTTCAGCCTTGCCAACCTGGGTGCAGGACCCTGGCCCAGCGCGTCGGTCGGCGTGGCACGCAACTACGCGTTCAATGCCGAGCGCGGTGACAAGGGTGTGACGGTCTACATGTTCCACGAAGGCGGTGTCAGCGGCAGCGCAGGCGTGGGCGGCGGTCAGAGACTGGTGCCCAACTTCGGTGAGTACAACATCAATGATCAACGGGGTTTTGTGGCCCTTCGACTCGGCGGCGACGGCACCTTGCAGGGAACCGGTATGTCACGCAGTGGTACAGCCTTCACCGTGCCTGACGAAAAAATCGACCAGTTTGTCGACGATCTGTTTGGCGGCAAGGTCACCGCGCTGGACGTGCTCAAGAACGGCACGGCCCATGAAGCGCACTCGATGAAGCGCTTCAATGCAGATGCAACCGGGGGCGTGGGTGTCGAGCTTCGCGTCGAGCTGGGACTGAGCGATCCCAATGAAAAAGAATGGACCGCGGGAGCCCGGGCAGGCATCGGCGCCAACATCAACCTGAATTTGGCCACATTTACCAAATACTCGGCGACCCAGGAAAACGACAAGGGGCTGCTCGACGAGAAATCCAATAATCGGGTCCGTTTTGCCAACACCGCCGGCGCCACCGCCTACGCACGCGCGCAGATCAACCTTGGCCACACTGACCAGGCCGCTGCAGCGCAACCGGCAACGACTACACAGCCTTCAGCTGCTGCTCCGACGCCGGCAGCGGTGGCACAACCGGGCGCGCAGGCTTCGGCGTTCGGCCCCAATGCGACGATCACTGCATCTATCGACTCCAGAACCACCAAGCGCACCAAATTCCAGACCAAGGAAGGGGTGGCCATGACCGCCCCGGAACTGACAAAGCTTAACAAGCAGCTGCAAAGCGCCTTCAAAGACAAGCCCACACAAGACAAGCTGAAGGGACTGGCCGATGCGAAAAATCCTGATCACGCGGACAAGACGCCTAAAGAGAAAATCCAGGCGCACCTGGATGGGCTCAACACGCTGTTCGAGGGACGCTCTGCGAATAACAGTGCGCAAAAAGCTGCGCTACTGAGCCTGAGCCGCGCAACAACCAAACACGATGCAGCCGTCGATAAACACTCGGTGCTCGACAACGCCCGCCATGAAAGCAACTACACCAACCTCTCGCGTCTGGATGAGCAAAGTGTCGCCTCGAAAATCATGAGCATGCTCGGCAGTCTGCACTCGCCGAGTAACGCCGAGAACATTGCCAAGCTGATCGCCGAGGAGCCCAACCTGAAGTCGCTGATCGGCCAGATGAAAGCCAGCCCCGGGACCATGGCCCGGGTTCGTCTGGAGCCCAAGGACGAGATGATGCAGAAGGTCGACCAAGGTACTCGCGACGGCAGCATCACCCAGAAGGACATCATCGGCATGCTCAATGACCGCGACAACCTGCGAATCAAGGCCATCACGGTGTTCAAGCTGGCGGGTCAGTCTGACGGCTTTACCACCCCGACGCCTCTGCTGAGCGCCAGCAGCTCAGCGGCAGTCAACGTCAACAAGACGCTGGCCAAGATCAACTTCAACTACGGGGAAGATCAGAACAGGCCGAGCAGCTTCAGCGTCGACGGTGAGATGTCTCGCCCGACCAAGGAAGGTATCGCCACGGCGCAAGCCTTGAAAAAGGACGGGATGGAATTCAGGGCCTGACGCGTCTGCGTTTTGTCCAGTGCCTGTTGAATACGCTCGTGGTGCAGCGCTGACTGCATCACGAGTTCTCTTTAGCGTTCTCAAGGAATAGCAAAATGACCACGGCCTTTTATTCGCTCGACGACTTTCCCGCACTCGCCCATCTGGTTGCCAATTGCTCCGTGATTCAGCAAGAGGTCGCCGCAATGGACGCGCCGTTGCTCGACATTGATCGTACCGACAAGTCCCATCAGCAGGTCCACACCGAAATCAGCGAACACCTGCAGCAAGGGGGTGATTACGGCTGGCTCAAGGGTTGGGGGGCAGAAGGCGGCAACCGGGACTGGACGCAATACGCGCTGCTGTTCAGGGACACGCCCATAGGCCCGGCCCAGGCGACCCTGCCGCGCACCCTGGCGCTGTTCGCACCGCTCAAGGGCATCAAGGTGCTGGCGCTGGCCCGTCTGGCACCGCACAGCCTGTTGAGCATTCATCGCCACCCCGAACTGACCGACGAAGGCCTGCTGCAGATGCACATCACCCTGAGCGCAGCAGGCGAAGCGAACTTCTCGTACCTGAATGTGGCGGGCGAGTTCTATCACCAGCAACCGGGAACAGGCGCGATCTTTGACGGCGCGCTGGATCACTTCGCGGTCAACGCAACGCCGGTCCCGCGAACGATCATCTACATGGAGTTCGAAAAAGAGCGCTTCATGAAGCCCGCCACCCACTGACACCTCTCCCGAAGCACCGCTTAACGTTATACACAAATCTGCCTCAACACTGATCGTGCCCATCGCTCTGAAGTGGGCATGCATCCCACGAAGCTCTGCGCCACGTTCGACAGCGGACGCGGAGCGTCTTGAGAGGCGTTGCCACGCGGAGCGTGGTAACGATCAGCGTGCGGTAGCGGATACCGATCGTACCCACGCTCCAGCGCTCATCGTTATACACAAGTCTGTCAAACACTGATGATCGTGCCCATCGCTCCGCGCTCATCGTTATACGCAAGCCCGCCTCGACACTGATCGTGCCCATCGCTCCGCGTGGGCATGCATCCCGTGACGCTCCGCGTCACAAATGGCACAGATTGCGGATTCAGTGAGCCGAGCGCATGGCTTCAGTCACCTTTTCGCCCCTCGACGACTTACTTTGAGAGGCCAAAGTAAGCCTGCTGCTCCGGTTCCGGCCCCGGCTTCGCCGGGGTTCCTTCGTCCTGACACTGATTCGGGGGTCGCTGCAAATGGGCCATCCATGGCCCAGTGCAGCTCAATCGGCATCCATGCCGATTGCCCCCCCCCGAATCAGCGCCAGGACTCAGCCTTCACCCATGTCGCGATCTGCGGTGTTCATGCCATCGCGCTACAAAAGCGCATCAGCGCTGCTGCCTCACTGGATAGCCAGATGACTTGTGTATAACGATGAGCGCTCTGCGTGGGCATGCCGCAAGACAGCGCTCCCGGCGATATCCGCGCCAGACGCAGATTCGGCAAAACCCACCTATAAAAAAACGGGCTCACAGGAGCCCGTTTTGTTTTCCACGATCAGCGCTTCAATGCACGTTCGGTTTGCCGCCTGCCGCTTCAAGCAAACGGTCGGCCATCAGGCGTACGATCCAGAAGGCTGTCAGCGCCGCATCGCCCTGCAGCTCGCCCTGCCCGGCATCACGTTTGAAGCCCGGTTCCAGGCTGTCGACGTAATGATCCAGACTGAAGCGATCGCCCACCTGAGTGGCCGGTTTTTCCAGGGTGTCGCGCATCCGGTCGGTGACCAGTGCGATGGCTTTCTCGAAGGCTTGGCGCTGCGCCGGAGACAGATAGCCCCCGGCACGCACCAGTGCTGCCCAGGAGCGCTCTTCAGGAGTGTCCTGCGCCTCCTGCAACGCTTGCGGTTGTCGCGTGACCGTCATCTCAAGCCTCCTTGTGGTTGGTCGAGCCTGGCAGTTTGCTGTAGGCGTTCTCGACGTTCTTCAGATCGATGCCGCTGGTGGACAGGTTCAAGCCTTCGCTGTCACTTTTCACGAAGGAGAATTTGCCGTTTTCAGCACTGATGTTTTTCAGGTCCAGGTTCCAGTCACCCTGCTGACCGCCATTGGTGCGCATGAAGGTGCCGAAATCCTTGACCTTGAAGTTATCGACGTTCACGTTCGCATCGGCGTTGAGCTGGAACACCTTGTCATTGGCGCCCTGGGCACTGCTGTTAGTGATGTTCAGGTTAGTGACCTTGGCACCGCCCTCACCCTTCACGGTCAGCGCGTCTTCGCCGACATTGGTCCAGTGGACGTTATCCACGTTCACGGCCTTTTCGCTGGCGGCGCGCACATGCACGCCATCGGCAGCGTTGTCACCGAGTACCACGTTTTTCAGGGTGGCGCCCTCAGCCAGTTCGAACATCGGCTTCTGTCCCTCGCCCTGTCCGCCATCTCCCAGAGCCTTGCCTGCGGTGAAGGTCTTGCCGCCGCCGTCGAACGTCTCGCCAGGACCCACTTTGATGGTCTCGTTGATGACGGTCGGATTGCTTGATGCCGTCGGGAAGGAGACCGGCGTGGCCGAGCCGCTGGTGCCTGTGCCGGTCGGACCGGTAGGTGAAGGTGTTCCAGTCGGACCCGTCGGTGTCGGCGTGCCGCCGCCCGCGCCCGGTGTTGGCGCTGGAGTACCGCCACCGCCTCCGATGGAAGGCGTTCCACCGCCACCACCGCCGCCGCCGACGGACGGAGACCCACCGCCACCGCCAACAGAAGGTGCTCCACCGCCACCTCCGGTGCCTGTCGGTGCGACACCACCACCACCACCACCACCACCACCACCACCACCACCACCTTTGCCTGCGCCATCAGACGGCTGGCTGAAGGCTTCCGGATGGCTGTCCATGAACTGGGCGATCATTTCCAGCAGCTCCTTGAGCTTGCCGTTCTGGGACACCTCACCGCCGCCATCGGCTGTCGGCTGAATGGAGTTGTCCAGCGATCCGCCACCCAGTTTCTGCATCAGCGTGTTGACCAGATCCTCGGTGCTTGATCCGCCCGCCGCGCCCTGAGTGCCGCCCAGCCCCTGGCTCTGACCCAGCGCACCGGCATCCTTGCTTGCACCGGCTCCGCCGCCGCCAATACCACTGGCACCACCCGAACCACCGCCCGAACCGTTGCCTGCGCCGGAAGACGAATCCGAACCACCGAGGATTTTTTCGAACAGGGCCATCAACACTTGAGTCAGCAGCTCCTTTTCGCCGCCGCCAGCAGTGCTGGAACCCTTGGTCTGACTGTCACCGTTCTGCCCGTTGCCCTGAAGCGACTGCAATAACGAATCCAGATCGCTTTGCCCGCCCTGAGCGCTTTTACCGGCCGATTGCCCCCCGCCTGCACCCGAGCCCGAGCCAGAACCAGACCCGGAACCCAGCAGCATCTCGGCCAGCATCCCAGCCAGCTCCTGCAGCGCGGACTGGCCGCCCTGAACGCCCTGGCCAGCGCCGGTCAGTGAAGCGCCGATACCCATGCTCGTGCCGCCCACGCCGGGAAGGCTGGACAGGTTTCCCATCGAACCTGAAAGGCTTGTTAAATCAGACATTGCTTACCCCGCTCCATCAGTGAATGTGTCGGAAAACGACAGTCGATTCCGCCGATCCGTCGGTGTCACTGGCAGGCATGGCCGCCATGACACTCATCGCTATGTGGCCTGCTGCGGACATGCGGTTCCCGACGTTTCGGTCAATTGAGCAGAGAAACCACTGCAGTGCGGGTCTGCTGGGTCTGGGCAATAAAGCCGTTGACCAGATCACAGAAAGTGCCTTCGTCCAGGCCAGCCAGCTCACGCTGGGTGCACAGACGTACATCCTGCTGATCGAGGGCGAGCCAGCAGCCGCGAAGTTTCGCGGTATCGAAGTTGGCAGAAAGGAGGCGTTGCAGGTTTTCCGGGCTTTTGCGCAATTGGCCAAGCCGACTGTGAATAACCACGTGGTCGCTGTGCGCAGCGACTTCAATAACAGCCGCCTGACGCTGCTGACCGTCGTAGAGCGCACACACGCCATTCTGGAGGGTTAACGGTGTACCGAGAGTGGCACTTAGACGGGCAATAAAACGTTGCATGTCGCGTTGGGAGTTCGCCATTGAATAATCCTCAAGTTAGTCATTGCGGTAAACACACCGCGGCGACAAGTGAGTGGAAAATTAATGGCGTCCGGTTCCGGCTGGAACAAATATTCCGAATTCAGTTGTTGAACCCTGCCAGCATCAGAAACTCGCCCACCAGTTCCTGAAGGGCGTCCTCACGCCGATAGTCAGGATCCAATTCATGCCACACGACAAACCGTTGCTGGCTGTCCAGGCAAATATAGTAACCATCATAAGACTCGATATTCTCGAATCGACGCTTGAGCGCGTCGGAAAACAGATCCGGCCGTTGGGCCCTGCGCTCGATCATCAGCGACAGCCCCCAGCCCACGCTATCCTTGCGATGAACGAAGTCGATCCCCGGAGCCCATTGCCAGGTACTCGGTCGCTGCTGGCCGATACTGACGAAGAAGTCCCGCTGATCATTACTGCGCAAAATCGTTTCAGTCATTCAGATGTACCAGGCTGTATTCAGATGAATCGTTGCGCAATTCCGGCGACCACCAAACTTTAAGGCTGGAACTGTTGGCGCCAAGTTGCTGACAATCACTGGAAAAACAAGATGTTTGCATTGTCGCACAGGCGCTCAACAATACCGCGACGACAAACAAGGTACCCACACGCACCCACTTCATTTATGAATCTCCCGACAAAAGGACTGTATTGAAATGACCGTTAACGCGTAATACGAGTGCCGGATATGAGCGACGGCGCCTTCAGCGCACGATATATCCCTGTATCGTCATCGGCCTCAAGGCGGCAATATTGAAACTCTCACGGGGGCTGCTGGAACCGCAGTGGCAGCGGCGGGCCTCGTGGCCACGAACACTTCGGTGGATTGGCCCGGCTGCAACTCCGTTACGGGTAACATTGTTACTGCAAGTGTCCGGGCTCCGGCGCAGGACGCCAGCGAGAATGCCTTGGCACGGGCACTGTCGTTGCGAACCACGCCGACGGTGATATCGAAGGTATCGCCCCTGAACCACTGTCCCCGGGACGCATCGATCGACAGGCCGTGATCCACTCTACACAGGTCCTTCAGCGCCACGCCAGATGATGACTCTTTGATATCAGGCGGCAGCCGTCCGTTGGCCAGCTCCGAAAACGTCTTGCTCACCCGATCCCTTTTCTGTTGCCGGGTACTGGGCGAGCCGCTCAGCGCAAGGGCTCTGTCGAGCTGCGGGCGGTTTTCCCTGGCGATATAGCGCGACGGATCGAGCTGATCGCCCACCAGTCGCGGTGTGAGGATGAATAAACGTTCACGTCGCGAGACTTCATGGCGCTTTGAAGTGAACAGCGCACCGATCACCGGCAGGCTTCCGAGAATCGGCACCTTGTCCTGACGCTCTCCGCTTTCATCGACATGAAAACCGCCGATGACCAGCGAACGGTTTTCTCCGATGACCGCCTGGGTGCTGACCGTGCCGCGCTTTACATCCGGCGTATCGTTATCGCGGGTACGCTCGAGCTGGCCGTCTTCGATATCGACGATTAACTGAAACCGGTTGGGCTGCTCACCGGCAATGGTTCTGGGAATGACCCGCAGGCTGGTGCCCGCCGTCACCGGCTGAACATTTGCAACCCGCTCGCCGGTGGTGGTGATGTAAGCCGTGCGGCTGAAATCGATCACCGCCGGCTGATTTTCCAGCGTCAGCACCGAAGGCCGGGCAATGACCGAAGCAACACCCTGCCCTTCGAGCGCCTGAATGTCGGCAAAGAACCGGTCGAAATCGTTGATGAACAGGGTCGATGAACCACCGGTCAGCAACGAGCTGCCGAAGTTCACCGAGCCTGCCCGCGCAGACCACCGGGATTCCAGGCTGCTCAACTGGCTGCGATCAATGTCGAGGATCACCGCGTCGATTTCCACCAGGTTGCTGGGCTGATCGAGCTGCTGCACCAGCTGCTGGTAGGTCTCGCGCTTTTCTGGATCATCGTAGATCAGTACCGCGTTGTTGCGCACGTCCGCCACCACACGGCGGTTGCTGTTCGATTTGCTCTCGCCGCTACGTGCAGGTGTGGCCTTGCGGTTGCTGGCCAGGTTCATGATCTTGCTCTGGCCCATGTCGGCCATGTCCTGCATGGCGCGGATATTGGCGGCCGGGTCCTGCGGCAATGGAGGCCTGTGCTGGCTTTCCAGCAAGCCGTCCAGCAGGGTCGCGACACCTGGAATGGTGATGCTCTGCTCGCGATACTGAATCTCGCGGTCGGCTACGGCGGCGTATCGCAACGAAAACATCATGACCTGATGCTTGTCCTGCGCCTTGACTTTCTCCTTGCTGAAGCCGCGAATCAGCTCGACATAGCGCGCCGGTCCGCTGACCAGCACCACGCCTTCATCCGGCAACTCGCCCCAGCCGAAACGCTTGTCCAAGAGACCGATATCGGTGAGGGCCTGCTTCAGATCCGGCGCTGCGTCAGCCGACACCTCAAGGCGCTGGGACACCTGGCCCGACTGCGGGCTCACGTACAGCTTGCCGTTGTACAGAAACCACTGGAATTGATGTTCCAGCGCCAGCCGGTCTAGAAACTCCTGGGCATTGCCCGCGCGAATCTTCGCATCCACCACACCGGTGATACCGCGGCTGTCGAGACCCACGCCATACGAGCTGGCGAAATCCGACAGCACTTTGGTCAACGGGGTTTGCGACGCCTCGTACGCATAGGCGGACTGGCGCCACTCTTCAGGCACACCCGCAGTGACGACTTCAGCCTGCACACACAACACTGATATCCAGAAAAGCCGTTTCAGGCACTGCTTAAACATACGAATTCCCCAGAGACAGAGGACGAACCGGGCGTTTTGCAGGCGATGCTGCCGCTTCGAGCATCGATTCCCACACGTCGCGCTGGTTGACCAGCGCCTCAATGATGCTGATGACCGGCGAGGTGCCCTGAAAGGACTGAAACTGCACCAGGCAGAGCCGATGGCTTTGCGGATCCAGTGCGAGCGCAGCACTGAAGCGTCGAATGCTGGGGCCCGACAGGCGTAGCGCGGCGGCCAGGCTTTCATCGTCGCCACGCCAGGCAGCGCTGAGCGGCGCGGTATAGATCAGCCCGTTGGTGCCGCGTTGAATGCGCAACGGTTGCTGATCGATCTGCAGCAGCAACTCGGCCGTGCCACTGTCGAGCCAGCGCTCGACCGTGGCGAGCAGGTCAACGGATTTCATTGATGATCGCCTTGGCCAGGTTGTGCTTGACCACAATCTCCTGGTTGGCGGCCCAACTGGCGGTGGATGACTGGCGAATGGCCGAGTTGAAGGCGTGCCAGTCTTCAGGGGAGAAGGCATCCATGTTCAGCGCAGCCGAATCCAGATCCTGCTGGGCGTTTTCAAAATTACTGTCAAGACGGCGTCTGAGTGCATCTGAAGAAAGCATGGTGATACTCCTGGTCCGGGAACTGCTGACTGAGTGGCAAGGCACCGGTTTTGGTTCCAGAACTTCATGCTCAAGGCCAGATCTGTTGCTGCAACCCGCTCCAGCCGAGGCTGAAATCGCCGTGTTCGGTGCGCAGGCTGATGGCGTCCGGGTCCAGACTGGCGTCGGTTCGCAGGGTCCAGCCGGGCTGATCATGCGTTTCAAGACTCAGCGCCACCGCCTCCAACTGATCGGGATGGCAGAACAGCAAGGCAGCGTCCTGATTCGAACTGGCCAATGCCAGCTGACGAATCACCGACCTGACCTTTTTATCGGTCGGTACTTTCTCCAGCAGGCTCTCCAACGCCTGGCTCACCAGTTGCGCGGCGGTTTCGACCAGCGTTTCCAGCGCCTGCTCGCGCTGGGTGCGCAGGTCATCGAGCAACACCTGCGCTTCTTCCCAGACCTGGGCCCGTGCCTGCTCTTCACAGGACTGACGCAGCACATCGGCTTCGGCGCAGGCCTCGGCGAGAATCGCCTCGGCCTGGGTGCGGGCGTTCTGCAACACCTCATCGGCCAGTAGACATTCCTCAAGGGTCTCCCGACGCAACAGCGGCTCGATGAGCGTGATTCGATCAGCTGGAAGATTCAGACTGCGACGGGTCAACATGAGTGTTTCCTTCATTACGAGCGTTCAGTACGTACCCGGCAATGGCCTGCCATAGCGCACGCAGACGCACGGCAGGCACTTCTTCGAAAACCATCCGCTCGGCCTCCTCGACCGCAGTGCGATCAAACCTGAGTCGCAACCTTTGCCACAGCCGCTCACCGACACGGCGGCGCAACAGACTCAGTCCGGCCACTTCGCAGGGATCGGGGTTCCATTGTTCAGGCATCCAGCGACCGGGCTGCAAGCCCTTGCCGAGCCGACGACACCACAGGTGGGCAGACTCATCCAGATCAGCGGTTCGCGGCCGATGGGTACCGGCGCAGACCGTCACACACAGGCTCAGCGCCAGCGTCCATTCCTGCGGCTCAAGGTCCAGCAGCGGCATGAGCAGCGCCTCGGGCCTAGGCGGTATCGCCGACGTCATGCCCAGACAGCGATCGGCCGACTGCGCACTGACCTGCTCCAACAGGTGAAGGGTCGAGGCATTGGCCTGCTCCAACAATTGCCAGCTGGAATGTGCGTCGCGCCAGCCCTGAGCCCACCAGCGAACCCAGATCAGCGCCTGAGGTTCGCTGATGTTCATGGTGTGGCTTCACTCGACGCCTGCGCAGGATTTTTTCGCAGCAGACGCTCTCGCAGCCGCGGATTGAGTGCCCACAGACCGGCCAGCAACAGCACCAGCCCGACACCACACAGCACCGCCACCCACTGCAGGAACTCGAAACGTTCGCGTGTGACGTTGAACGGTCCGATGCTGACCATTTCCACCGACTCCTGATAACCCTGGGCCGGCACGAACACCACGGCCAGTTTCCGTTCGTCCGCATTGGCCATGCCGGGAATACTGCTGGCGACCATGCGCCGGATGCGCGGCAGCACGCTGTCGGGTTCGAGGTCCGCCCGATGCTTGATGAACACCGCAGCCGAGGCCGGTTGCACAGGTTCCCCCGGCGCGATGCGTTCGGGCAGCACCACATGAACCCTGGCGACGACCACGCCGTCGATCTGCGACAGGGTCTGCTCAAGTTCCTGAGATAACGCGTAGATGTAGCGCGCCCGTTCTTCCAGCGGCGATGAGATCACGCCTTCCTTGCGAAACACCTGGCCGAGCGTGGAGCGGGAACGACGCGGCAGACCCACGGCCTCAAGCACCCGCACAGCGCGGGAAATGTCCTGGGTGGACACGAGCACCGCAACGCCGCCCTTGTCCAGGCGCTTCTGCGCATCGATGTTTTTGCCGGCGAGTTCGGCCAGAACTTCGTTGGCGTCCTGTTCGGTCAGGTCGCGATGCAATTCCATGCGATCACCACAACCGGCCATCAGTAATGCCAACAGAACGACTACAACAAGCCTGACTGTCCTGGGATGCATAATCACGCCTTATTGCAGACTGGTCAGTTTTTCCACGGTCTGGGCGGCCTTGCTCACCAGCTTGGCGCTCAACAGACTTTCCAGATAGAACGAGGACAACGAACGGTTGGCCTCGATCAGGGTTTGCGGGTCGTTGGAACGGGCCGCGCGCTGCAGATTGCGGTCGACCTTTTCCGAATCTTTCTGGTAGGCAAGCGACGCCTCGGAGATCGGCGAGATCATCCGTTGCGGGTCGTTTTGCGCAGGCGCTGGGTTCGAGCGCATGGCCGCGTTGAACCAGCTGATGTCCGCCTCGGCAGGAGCCGCATCTGACGCTGCATCAAGTTCGGGAAGACCCGGTTGATGGTGGGATATGCGAGTGATCGCCATAGTTGATTCTCCTGCCAAGACGAAGGTTTACCCATCAACCGCGATAGTTGGTGGTGCTTTGCTGAACCAGAACCGACAGGACGTTGCCCGCCGCGATGCTGGCATCGGTTTTCAGGGTGTTGCCCGCGCCGCCGTTCTGGAAGTTCTGCTCCGCATTCGGAAACAGGCCGCCCAGCGAGTCGCCTTGCGCGCTACCCTTGATTTCGCCCTTGATCATGTCGATGGCTTTCTGGAACTGCTCGCTCTCGCCCTTGGACATGACGTTGTCGCCTTCGGACAACTCGCCCATCCAGTCCTTGGACTTGCCATCAGGCTTGCCGAATTCTTCAGGGTGCATGTCCATGAAACGCGACACTTCCTTGAGCACATCCTTGTCTTCGAACGAGAACGTCGTCTGACCGCTCTTGGCATTGGGGCTGGTGTTGGGCTGCAGGAGGTTGTCGAGCTTTTCCTCGCCCAGGCTGCCAAGCAGCGCTGCCAGCAGTTCCTGCAGACCTCCGCCGGAGGCATTGCCGCTGTTGGCAGCCGGTGCGCCCCAGTTGGAAGCAAGATTCTGACCGGAGCCAACACCCTGCCCGGTGCCCGTACCCGTGCCGCCCGAAGCGCTGCCGGTCGAGCCGCCACTGAGGAACTCGGTGATCAACCCTTCAAGCCCTTTGGTGAAGGCTTCCTTCTCTTCACTGTTCAGGTACTTGTCTTCGGAAAGCTCGTCGCGCCAACCATTGACTTTGCCTGTGGCGTCGTCAGGTTTTCCGTACTTTCCCGGGTTCTTGTCCATGTGATCGGCGACCATGCCGAGCAGTGGATTGTCGGTATCGCGGATGTTGGCGCCGCTGCCGTGCTTTTCGAACATCGAATCGCCCAGCAGCGAAGCGATCTTGCCTGCCGCGCCGCCCGAATCGGACTGCATGGAGGTCATTTGCGTGCTGGCGAAGGTACTTTGGAAGGAGGCACTTTGTGGAACGCTTGCAGTAGAAGAAATCATGAATCCACTCCTTGAAAACCGCACAGGTTGAAGCCCTCTCGGTGTAGACCGAGAGGGCACGCCAACCACTTAGTAGTTGATCGCCTTACCGGTTTGCTGTGCAGAGTTCTGCGCCTTGGTGGCGGAGTCCTGATAGGCGCTGGCGATACCGTTCACGGTATCGGTCATCATCTTGTTGGATTGGGCTTCAGCGTTCATTGTTGTGGTTGCAGCTGCAGTTGCATCCATTTTGGTCATTGCAGCCATCGAAGCGCCGAGCGAAGCAGTACCAGCCATAGTTATTACTCCTGATCATCGAGAATGTTCGAACACATCATGTGTGTTCGAAGCATGAGTGGCCGACAGTCAAAAGCAGTTCCATTGAATGACGACAATCATTTCAAGGTGATGATCACAGCTCGGGCGAGTTGATGCTCAGGCGCTTCATGCGGTGATACAAGGTGCGCCGTGGAATACCCAGTTCATTGATAACCGAGTCGATGTTCTTGGGATGGCGCGACAGACAATCCTGGATAAGTGCCTTCTCGAATTGCCGAAGGTAACTCTTCAAATGAATACTGCTTTCGGTCTGAGAATCGTTCTCGCTACTCAGCGGCGGCATACCCAGGACAAAACGCTCGGCCGCACATTTGAGTTCGCGGATATTGCCGGGCCATCGGTGGCTGAGCAGCCGGTTGAGGATATGCGGGGCGCGAACCGGAATGGGCTGACCATGCTTTTCGGCGGTCTCGACGACAAATCGCTCGAACAGCAAAGGCAGATGATCCAGTCGGGAGCGCAACGTCGGCAGCTGAATCTTGATGACATTGAGCCGAAAGAACAGGTCGCGGCGGAACTTGCCTTCCTCGACCAGTTTTTCCAGCGGAGTCTGGGTTGCCACGATCACCCGAAGGTTCAGCGGCACGAACCGGGTGGAACCCAGCCTCTCTATTCCGCGCATCTCCAGCACACGCAACAGCTTGGCCTGCAACAGCAGCGGCATGCTGTCGATCTCGTCCAGATACAGCGTGCCGTTATGGGAAGCCTCGATATACCCGGCTCTGGATTTGGAGGCGCCGGTGTAGGCACCGGCCATCACACCGAACAGTTCGCTCTCGGCCAGTTGTTCGGGCACCGCCGCACAGTTGATCGCAACCAGCGGCCCTTCCCGGCCGGACAGCTGATGAATCCGGCGGGCAAGTGTGTCCTTCCCTGTGCCGGTTTCGCCTTCCAGAACCATATCGACATTGAGCGGAGCTGCCTTGCGGATAAAGGACTGCAGAGTGCCAAAGATATCGAGAACCTCATGCTCCATCGGCAATGAGTCGTTGTTCATAGCACACTCATCCATCCATTCCCCTTACGATGATAATCAGTTCCGTCGAATATCAGGAATACTTCGGGTACGGACTTCAAGAGTCGCCAGGCGTCCGGTGCCGCGAACCGCCTACTTTAAATTAATGTAAGACAATTATCTTGTGGTGTTTTTCTATCGTGCCTATTGAGGCAATCATGACGGCATTCGGTTTACCGAATGTGACGCGGCACTGAAACAGGGCATGTCAGCAAAATCTGCACAATGATGCGCAACTTCCAGCAAATGATTTAATAAGGTTGTCATCAACGAAGTGTAGAGCTGTCCGGGCACCTCTTGTTTGACAGTAGTTGTTGTAACATGCACCGAAATTGCGCTGTGATCCGGCAGACAATAGTCGGTTTTCCGAACGCATTCGTGGCGGCTTAGTTGGCTGGATTCTGTACGACGATAGATTTTTCGAGCGGTGTGCAGAGCAAAAAAACATGGCATTCGATTGTGACAGCTCCATTTTCGCACCCTGCGCAGCCGGATCGAGGTCATCGAAGGCGTTCGGAACGACATCAGGAACGATCATGGAACCGGTCTGGCACATCGATCACTCAGGGGCTACGGGCGGCAGGTTTTTCCTCACGCAGGCGACAGATTTTTGCAAGCTCGACGCCACGAAAAAATTTCCTTTTTGTGCGTCATGACACTCCGCAAGACCGGAATTCCCGGACAAATCTCTGCACAGCAGCAGAGCAGATCATGAGCTGTTCATAAATTAACCACACAGCTGCACCCCACGCCAATCAAGGGTTTCAAAAAGTTACCCACAGACATACCCACGATTTCCGTGGACAACTTATGGCAAATTTCGAACCTTAAAACCGTTCAAGAGCGCAAGCCAAAAATCTTACATCTATCTGCTGCAAATCCAGCCCCGAATATGCATGGTCATGCCCCGGCCTATCGATAGATGAAATTGACTGTTGCTTCCTGGCGCGCTTGCCTCTGAAATGGATCCTTTACCCGAGGCAGTCTGCAGATGGAGCAACAATGTGACGTGGCCGTTCTGGGCTTGGGCGCGATGGGTGCCGCCACGCTTTATCAGTTGGCCAGAGAAGGCGCGGATGTGCTTGGGATCGACCAGTACGCACCTCCCCACACGCTGGGTTCCAGCCATGGCGATACGCGCATCACCCGGCTGTCGGTAGGCGAAGGGCCGCAATACCTGCCGCTGGTGCGCAATTCGCACCGCATCTGGCGCGAGCTTGAAGCATTGACCGGCGAATCCCTGTTCGAGCAGTGCGGCGTGTTGGTGATGACATCCAGCCCGGCGTATGACCCAAACGACCCGGAAGATTTCACCCACAAGACGATCGCCCTCGCCCGTGAGTACGGTGTGAAGCATGAAGTGCTTTCAGCCGGGGCCATTCGCGAACGATTTCCGCAGTTCAGCCCGGTCCTGGACACCGCCATCGGCTACTTCGAACCTGACGGAGGTTTCGTAAGGCCGGAGCGCTGCATCGCAGCCCAGTTGCAACTGGCCGGAAAACTGGGCGCACGCGTCCGCCTGAACGAAACCGTGACCCGCCTGCAGGCTCATGGTGATCAGGTGCGCATCACCAGCGATCAGGGATCGATTATCGCGAACAAGGTGGTGGTCAGTGCCGGGATGTGGTCGTCGCAACTACTGGGCGAGCCCTTTACCGATCTGCTGCGCGTCTGTCGGCAGCAGCTGTTCTGGTTCGCACTGGAAGACACTGCCGCCTTCGCCCCGGTATCGCCCAGCTTCATCCTGACCCACGGCCCTGGCGAGGTGGATATCAATTACGGCTTCCCGCCATTACCCGGCGAAGGCAGCATGAAGATTGCTACTGAGCAGTATCTGCATGCGTCACAGGCCTGCGAGCTGGACCGCAGCGTCAGTGCCGAGGACGAACAGACGATGTTCCAGACGCAGGTCAGCGGCAAAATTGCAGGCATAAAGGCAGACGTGGTGAAGTCATCGGTGTGCGCCTACACCGTGACGCCGGATTACCACTTCATCATCGACGATCACCCGCACCTGAAGAACGTGACCGTGGTCTCGGCCTGCTCAGGACACGGCTTCAAGCATTCCGCTGGTCTGGGGCTGGCGCTGGCGCAGCGTTGTCTGCGCGGCACCAGCGACGTGGACCTGTCGGCATTCTCGCTCAAGCGTTTCGGCAAAACCGCCTGACGCTTGGTCAACGCGGCTGCACGAACGCCTCGTCGATGCGCGCCAGATCGGTATCGCGCAAGGTGCCTGCGTGGTAGTGCAACTTGATCCAGGCCATCAGGTAGTCGTAACGAGCACGCGCCAGGTCGCGGCGCGTGCTGTAGAGCTGTTGTTCAGCGTTTAGCGCATCGAGGTTGATGCGCTCGCCACCCAGAATGCTCTGGCGCGTCGACTCGACCAGCGCCTGCGCCGACACCAGCGCCTTTTGATAGGCGCGCAGTTTATTCACCCCGGAAGTGGACGCATTGAATTGCCGACGCAGTTCGATCAGGGTTTCCCGGGTCTTGCCTTCCAGCTCGTACTCCGCCTGCTCCCTCACGCTGTTGGCCTGACGCACCGAAGCGCTGGTTCCGCCGCCTGCGTACAGCGGCAGGCTGACCTCGATGCCCACCGTGTTGGTGTCGTACCGCTGGTTGTAGGTATTGCCGCTGTCGGACTCGTTCTGGCGAATGCTCGCGTAGGCATTGACCCGTGGCAAATGACCGGCACGGTTACGCTCCACTTCGTAACGAGCCACTTCAAGTGCCTGGCGTTGCGAGGCGAGAATCGGGCTGTTGGCCATTGCCAGCGCGTGCCACTCGCTGTAGCTCGACGGTTCCAGAACCATGGCCTGAAAGCCGTCCCTGAGCGGATCCAGCTGCTCGATGGAAATCGCCTGTTCACCCAGTAGCGCGCCCAGTTCACGCAAGGCGGCATCCTGCTCATCACGGGCCTCGATCTGTTCGGCAATCGCCAGTTCATTGCGCGATTCGGCTTCGAGAATGTCGGTGCGTGTGCCCTCGCCTTGCTGAAACATCTGCCGGTTCTGTTCGAACTGACGCTCGAAAGCCTGTTGCTTGGCCTGGGCGATATTGATCTGGTCCTGAGCGAACAATGCCTGGGTGTACGCCGTCAGAACCCGAACCAGCAGTTCCTGACTTTTACCGCGAAAGGTCTCATCGGCAAACAACGCCTGAGCGACGCCTTTGCGGTAGTTGGCGTAGGCCTCGTAATCGAGCAGGGGCTGCTGGATCGTGAGGCTGGAACCGAAACTGTTGTAATGACGATGATCGGTGGTGTCTTCACGCCCGCCCTTCAAGGTCGCCTTGGAGTCGTTACGCCCCTTGTTGTAGTTGTACGACACTCTGGGCAGCAGGCCTGCGCGGCCGATGGCACGATTTTCCAGCCCCGCATCACGCTCCTTCAGCGCACCCAGAAAAACCGGATCATTGCGCAGCGCCTGCTCGTAGATCTGAAACGGCCCCAGGGCATGGCTTGCGGGAGAGACGCAGAGCAACAGGGCTGCCAGCGCGGCAGCCTTACGGGTCAAGTGGATCATCCTATTCCTCGGTCAACGCGGAGCCGGCACGATCCAGCAGAGGTTTGAACAGATAATTGAGCAGCGAACGCTCGCCGGTGCGCACGAACATCTCTGCGGGCATGCCGGGCTTGATCACCAGACCGTTGAGCTTCTCCATCACCGCATCACTAACCGAGGCGCGCAGGACGTAATAAGGCTGACCGGTTTTCTCGTCTTCCAGCTGGTCGGCCGATATGAGGCTCACCTCGCCCGTTACCCGTGGCGTGCTGTTCTGGTTGAAGGCCGTGAACAGAATGTCCACGGGCAGATGACTGCCGACCTTGTCGATCAGGTTGACCGGCAAGCGGCCTTCGACTTCGAGCCGGGTGCCTTGCGGGACAACTTCCAGCAGGGTCTGACCGGCGCGCACCACGGCGCCTTCCGTGTGTACGCCGAGGTTTACGGCGATGCCGTCAGCAGGTGCAAGAATCTCGCTGTGTTGCAGACTGAAACCCGCAGACGCCAGTTGCTGCTCAAGGGTCAGGGTTTTGACCTGCGCGTCGGCCCACTGCGTACGCACCTCTTTCTGGTATTCCTCACGCTGTTGCTGCAGGCGCAGCCGTGACTCGACGATGCCCTGCTCGATCCGCCCGGTTTCTCCGGCGTTCTGCGCCATTTCCTGCTGGACCTGGGACAACTGGCGCTCGTATTCCAACAGGCGGTTGCGCGGAATGAAGCCGTTTTGCGCTAGCGGTTGCAGATTGCTCAACTGCTGGCGCAACGAATCGGCCTGTGCCAGAAGATCGGAGCGCGCCCGACGCATGCCGGCCAGTTGCGCGCCTGCACCTTCGATACTCGCCTGCAGCCCGGCCTGTTCACGCGCAAGGGCCTGCCTGCGGCTGCTGAACAACTGGCGCTGCCCTTCGAGTACCATTGCCAGCCGCGGATCAGGGTCCTGTCCCTGCACGGCGGCAATCAACTCGGCGGGAAAATTCACGTCGCTCAGGTTATCGCGCTCACTCTGCCAGCGCGCCAGACTTGCCCAGGCCAGCCGATATTGAGCGCGCAACGACTGAACATCAGCTTCGACCTGGGTCTGATCCAGACGAAACAGCGGCTCGCCTTCTTTTACAGCCTGTCCTTCAGTGACCAGAATCCGGCTCACTACGCCGCTGTCCAGCGACTGCACCGCCTTGCGCTTGCCCGACACCACCACCGTGCCCTGCACGGCAATGCCTTGATCCAGTGGCGCAAGACTTGCCCATAAAAAGAAACTGCCTGCACCGACGAGCGTCAGCAGCCAACCGGCACGGGTAAAGAATTGCACGCTGCGTTCCTTGCCCGGAACGGCGTAATCGTTGACTGGGCTGTTCATACTTCGGACTGCCTGTTCTGTGTGCCGTACTGGCGGCTCATGGAAAGCCCGACGGCCGGACGCGGTGATGACGGTGGTTGCGGCTGCACGGAAGGTTGCGGCTGAGAAGCCTGCCCGGACAGGGCCTGAAGAACCTGTGCCGTGGGTCCGAACGCTTGCATTCGTCCTTCGTTGAGCACCAGCAGTTGATCGGTCTGAGACAAGGACGCGGTTCGATGAGTGACCAGCACCACCGTGCAGCCACGAGTCTTGAGTTCACCGATCGCTCGGGTCAATGCGGCCTCGCCTGCGGTGTCCAGGTTGGAGTTGGGTTCGTCGAGCACCACCAGCTTCGGTTCGCCATATAAGGCCCGGGCCAGTGCCACCCGTTGCTTCTGCCCGCCGGACAAGCCGCCGCCGTCGTCGCCCAGGCGCGTGTCGTAGCCCTGCGGCAGACGCAGAATCAGTTCGTGCACACCCGCCAGTTGCGCCGCAGCCACCACCTCGCTGGCGTCACCTTCACGGAAGCGCGCGATGTTCTGCGCCACGGTGCCGCTGAACAGTTCGATGTCTTGCGGCAGATAACCGATGTAAGGCCCGAGCGCTTCGCGATCCAGACGGTGCATGTCGGCACCGTCGAGTCGCACCGTGCCACCGAGCACCGGCCAGATGCCGATCAACACACGCGCCAGGGTCGATTTTCCGGAACCGGACGCCCCCAGCACGCCGAGCACTTCGCCGGCTTTCAGCTGAAAGTTGACCTGATGCAAGGTCGGCACGGTCACACCCGGCGGTGCGGCGCTGACCTGTTCGAGCCCCAGTTGACCGCGTGGCACCGGCAACGCCATGCGTTGTGCGGGTTCGGCGTAGGTCTTGAGCAACTGATCCAGCCGTCCATACGCCAGACGCGCCGAACTCCATTGTTTCCAGACGGCAATCAGTTGATCGATCGGACTCAATACCCGCCCCATGAGGATCGAACCTGCGATCATCATGCCGGGGGTCATCTGGCCACGAATGACCAGAAACGCACCGAGGCCCAGCACCATCGACTGCAGACACAGGCGCAGCGCCTTGCTGATCGAACTGATCACCGCCCCGGTATCGCTGGCGTCATTCTGACGAGCCAGAAAACGCCCGTGGACATCGAACCAGCGTCGGCGCAAGGCATCGAGCATGCCCATGGCCTGGATCGCCTCGGCCTGCTGCAGATGACGGGTCGCCAGTTGCGAGGACTGCTGCGAAAAACCGCTGGCTTCGCCAAGGGGTTTACGGGTCAGCCACTCGTTCAGACAGGCCAGCGCCACCAGCAACGCGGCGCCCACGGTGGCCAGCAGCCCCAGCCAGGGATCGAAGAGAAAAATCACAGCTAGATAGATGGGAAACCAGGGCGCATCGAAGAACGCGAACAAGGCCGGACCGGTCAGAAACTGGCGAATGAACGTCAGATCACCCAGAGCCTGGCCCGCCTGACGTTGCCCCGCATGCAGATTGCTTTCGAACGCCGCCTGATAGACACGCAGATTGAAGCGACGCTCCAGCTCACTGCCGATGCGGATCACCACGAAACTGCGGATCATTTCCAACAGCCCAATGAAGGCAAAAAAGCCGACCACCATCAGGGTCAGCATGACCAGCGTGGTCTGATTCTGGGAGGTCAGGACGCGGTCGTAGACCTGCAACATGTAAATGGATGGAGCCAGCATCAACACGTTGATCAGCGCGGTAAAACAACCGACGCTGATCAGCGCGCGTTTGTAGTGCCCCAGGGCTTTATAAAGCGGAGGGTGGGCACCCAACGGCAACGCACTCATGATTCTTCCTTGAAGGCCGCGTTCGCAGCCGGGTGACATCGGTCAAAGTTATCGGTTTGCGAATCCGTGCGGCTCAGTCCTGCTCGATAAGACGTGCCAGCGTGAGCAGGTCGCCTCCAGGCAACCGGGCCTGATACAGCTGATTGCCCATGTGGTTGAAATGGATCAGACCGGAGCCTTCCTTGTCGGTAAACGCCAGCCCGTCAGGCGTGGGAAACCATCCCGTTGGCGTATCGCTCAGCCAGCGCGAGGCGCAGACCGGGTCCCCGCCCAATTGCGGCGCGTCGGTATTGAGTTGCAACTCACACGCCTCACTCGGCCGGGCCTGAGCGAACAGTCGCCACTTGCCACTGAGTTCAGCGGGGCTGGGTAACTTCAAACTCGTCGCCATACTGACTCCAGAAATCGCTGCCAGCAGCGCAACGGCTGCCGCAATGTTTCGAAAAAGGTGTTGGATGCTCATGATGGCCATATTCCAGAACATGGGCGGCTCATGCGAGCCACCCATGAGTACTACTGTTTACACCACGATATCGGTGGCAACCGCCTGGCCGACAGTGCCGACCAGGAAGTCAGCGACGCCTTGACCGGTGAAGTCAATGGCGAGGCTGCCCAGGTTGGTGCTCTGGGTGTAGCTCAGGATCGCTTCGCCCGCATGACCGCTGAACGCGTTCACGAACTGCAGCGAGGTCAGCGACGAGATGGCCGACACGTCGATCTTGTCCTGACCGCGGGTGAAGTCACGGATCGTGTCTTGTGCTGCCCGGTTGGAGTCGGAACTGGCACCGAACACGAAAATGTCCGCGCCCGCGCCGCCCCACAGGGAGTCAGCACCGCCACCGCCGTAGATGATGTCGTTGCCGGCCCCGCCCTTGAGGTCGTTGGCCGCAGCATTACCGACCAGCAGATCGTTGCCCGATCCGCCCACGGCGTTTTCGACCAGAACGCCCTTGGCGATGGAAACGTTGCCCACCATGCCGCCGACATCCGAGAACGACGCTTCGTTGAGGTTGATTTTCTGGTTCTGAGTGAAACCGGAGAAATCCAGCGTGTCCTTGCCGCCGCCATCCCAGACCGAAAACACCACCTTGGAAGAGGCGGAGGTTGCGCTGTAGAAATCACGACCGGCAGTGGAGTTGAAACCGTACACCGTATCACCGGCACGGGTGCTCATGTTGGCACCGTAGAGTTGCTGGATGGCTGCGATGTCATCCATCAACGGCCCTGACGAATAGGTCGGCGAGCCGCCCTTGACGAAGTTCTGATCGGTGTTGGACTCACTCCAGTAACTCATGACGCTGTAGCCACGTGTGTCTTCTGCGTAGCTGACATCGTTATAGGTCGGGTTGCCTTCGCCGGCGTTGTAGTCGCCAGGGTGAGACAGGCCCAGAGAGTGGCCGATTTCGTGGGTCAGTGTCTGACGACCGTAGTTGCCATTGTCTGGCGTCAGGTTGACCGTGTAGGAGTTATTGGTCAGGTACCAGGACTGGCCATCGTACCGGCTGTTGCCGCTTGGCAGGTAAGCGAACGCCGCTCCGCCGCTGCTGCCATCGCTGTAGTTGCCGAACGTCATGTGCCCGTCGCCGCCGGAAGCGGCCTGGGTGAACGTAACCTTGGCGACATCCGCCCAGGATTGCATCGACAACACAGCTTGAGCCTTCTGCTGGGCGTTGAATGCACTGAAGGTCCCCAGCGACGTATCGAACCCGGAAGGTCGAGCCGTCAGGAACGTATAGGTCAGATTGATGGTGCCGTTGCCGTCACGATCCACCCATGCAGCGTCGTCGCGAAGGATGTAGTCAGCAGCTTGATCGACAGAATACGACGGTTTGCCATTGATCGTGAGATTGCCACCGCGATCGTAGGTATGGACAAAAGTATCGATCTGGTTGAACGCCGAGCTTCCGGTTGCCGCCAGTTGCACGGCCGAGAGAGCAGCATTTTCTTTAACTTTCGACATGTCACTTCCTTGTCTACAGATTGAACAGTTTGGTACGACAGCCTCCCTCGGGTAGCGAGAGAGTCCTGTCACTCGCTTTTGAAGCGTAAGCAAACTGACACATTCGGAAATCCTGTGTCTATCCCTCTGCGATGATGTCAATTAGCCAAAAGCAGGAAAATGCCTACAGGCGTTGGGGAATAACCTGATAATTATTTTAGTGATATGCCAATGCGCCATAAGCCGCTGAAAGACTTGTAACAATCTTGATAAATATGACCGATCGGTCATGGAATTTTTGATCGAAGGGTCAGGGATTTTCACAACGTATCAAGGCTGACCTGGACCCTTCCGCACGGCGCTTGAGGTTCCAGTGCCCTGCTCTTCAGCGGGGACCAATCGACCACTTTCCGATTTCACAAAAGCAAACGCCCCGACAAGTCGGGGCGTTTGTTTATTGCGTGGCAAACCTTGTGTTCATTCAGCAGAAGAAAGCCTCTGTGAGCGACAAGCCGTTATCAGTCGTCGCGGCTCATGATGCCGAAGATCTGCAGCAGGCTGACGAACAGGTTGTAGATCGAAACATACAGGCTGACCGTGGCCATGATGTAGTTGCGCTCGCCGCCATTAATGATGGCGCTGGTCTGGAACAGAATGCAGACCGACGAGAACAGTACGAAACCGGCGCTGATCGCCAGCTGCAGGCCACTGATCTGGAAGAACATGCTGGCCAGCACCGCACCCAGCAGAACAAAGAAGCCTGCGGTGATGAAGCCACCCAGGAAACTCATGTCCTTGCGAGTGATCAGCACGTAAGCCGAAAGACCACCGAACACCAGCGCGGTCATCGCAAACGCAGAGCTGACCACTTCAGCGCCGCCCGCCATACCCAGATAACGGTTAAGGATCGGGCCCAGCAGGAAACCCATGAAACCTGTCAGGGCGAAGGTAGAAACCAGACCCCATACCGAGTCACGGAGTTTGTTGGTCAGGAAGAAAAGGCCGTAGAAGCCGATCAGCACCACGAAAATGTTCGGGTAGCCGACGCGCATCTGTTGAGCCATGAACGCCATGACACCGCTGAATGCGAGGGTCAGGGCCAGAAGACCATACGTATTGCGCAGGACACGACTAACCTCTAGCTGGTCGGCCTGCATGCCGGTTTTAAGGGCGTAATCCTGTTCGCGCATTGCGAAACTCCTTACTGATGAAATGTTGAGTTGCAAAGATCATAACAGAGGCGCTGCAACTGGCTAGTCAGAGAGTTTGACAGCTTGTTTCATTCCGGTATTATGGCGCCCGCAACGAAGTGGAGGTATGGCCGAGTGGTTTAAGGCAGCAGTCTTGAAAACTGCCGACTGTAACAGGTCCTAGAGTTCGAATCTCTATGCCTCCGCCATATTTGGTAGCGCAAAGCCCTGATCATTCAGGGCTTTGTCGTTTCTGGGGTTTGGCCAGCGCGCCTTCATCGTCCGCAAACTCACACCCCCGCCCTCGAATTCTTTATCATTGCGCATGTTTTGCTGGCAGAGCCGACAATGAAATTCGCCATTTCCCTTTTTTCTGCGGGCCATGCGCCCTCTTCCCGGCGTGCGTTGCTGTTTGCCCAGGCGGTGCTCGCGGGCGGGCACGAGATTGTCCGGCTGTTCTTCTATCAGGACGGCGTGCATAGCGCGTCGGCCAATGCCGTTGCGCCTCAGGACGAACAGGATGTGCCGCGTCAGTGGCGCGACTTTATCGTCGAGAACCAGCTCGATGGCGTAGTGTGCATCGCCGCTGCGCTGCGTCGCGGCGTTCTGAATCAGGAAGAAGCCGAGCGTTATCAGCGCCCTGCGGCCAATCTGCTGGAGCCCTGGGATTTATCGGGGCTTGGGCAGTTGCATGACGCCGTGCAATCGGCAGACCGACTGATCTGCTTCGGAGGGCCTTGAAATGCCCAAGTCACTTTTGATTGTCAGCCGTCAGTCGCCTTGGTCGGGTCCCGGCGCTCGTGAGGCACTGGACATCGTGCTGGCAGGCGGCGCGTTCGATCTGCCCATCGGTTTGTTGTTTCTGGATGACGGCGTGCTGCAGCTGCTGCCGCAACAGAGCGCAGCAGCCTTGCAACAGAAAGACCTGACCGCCAATCTCAAGGCATTGTCGATGTTCGGCGTTGAAGACCTCTATGCCTGCGCGCAGAGCATTGCCGAGCGCGGCGTCCCGAGCGATGGCCTGGATGACGACATCTGCCTGCTGTCCGGCCGGACCGAGCTGTCGGCCTTGTTCGAGCGCTACGACCAGGTGATTACGATCTGATGAGCACTTTGCACGTTCTTTCCCATTCCCCCTTTACCGACAACCGTCTGGACAGCTGCCTGCGTTTGCTGGGCGACAACGACGGCATTCTGCTGTGTGGCGACGCCACCTATGCCCTGACGCCGTCGAGCCCTGTTTCGCAGAAGCTGCAGCAGACCGGTTCGCAATCGTTGTTCGTACTGGATGAAGACCTCAAGGCCCGCAACCTCCCGTTGCCAGCCGGTATTGTCAGCGTGGATTACGCAGGCTTCGTCGAGCTGTCGATCCGTTTTGACAAAGTGAACACCTGGCTATGAAACAATTGATCGTCGCCGGGCGCACACTGGAACTCGACAAGGACGGGTTCCTCACGGACCTGAACGACTGGTCGATGGACATCGCCCATGCACTGGCTGGCGAGGAAGGCCTGACGCTGACGCCCGAACACGTCGAGATCCTCGAACTATTGCGTGGCTTTTATGCAGAGTTTCAGCTGTCTCCGGCGACCCGGCCGCTGATCAAGTACACCGCAATGAAACTGGGTGCCGAAAAAGGCAACAGCATGCACCTCAATCGCCTGTTCAACGGCACCCCCGCCAAACTTGCCGCCAAGCTGGCGGGCCTGCCAAAGCCGACCAACTGCATATGAACGACTACGCCCCGCTTGTCACCGAAACACCTGAAGAACACCCTTTTGCCCAGTTCGTCCGCATCCTGGGCAAAGGCAAACGTGGCGCACGCAACCTGACGCGCGAAGAAGCGCGCGAGGCCATGGGTATGGTGCTTGACGAAAAGGTCGAGGATACCCAGCTCGGCGCTTTTCTGATGCTGCTGCGCCATAAGGAAGAAAGTCCGGAGGAACTGGCCGGTTTCACTGAGGCGGTACGCGAGCGCCTGAATGCGCCGCCCATCCAGATCGACATCGACTGGCCGACCTATGCAGGCAAGAAACGCCACCTGCCCTGGTACCTGCTGGCTGCCAAGTGTCTGGCTCAGAACGGCATCAGGGTCCTGCTGCACGGCGGCGGTGCTCATACGGCCGGTCGGCTGTACACCGAGCAGTTGCTCGGTTTGCTGAATATTCCGCTGTGTCGCAACTGGTCGTCGGTCGAAACAGCGGTGGCACAGGGCAATCTGGCGTTCATGCCGCTCGGCGACTGGGCACCGCAACTGCAGCGCATGATCGACCTGCGCAACACGCTTGGGCTGCGCTCGCCGATTCATTCGCTGGCGCGGATTCTCAATCCGTTGCAGGCGCGCTGCGGGCTGCAAAGCATTTTCCATCCGGGTTATCAGAGCGTTCACCGGGATGCCAGCAGCCTGCTGGGTGACAACGCCATCGTGGTCAAGGGCGATGGCGGTGAGATCGAGATCAACCCGGACACCATCAGTCATCTGTACGGTACGACGGGCGGACAGCCCTGGGATGAGGAATGGCCAGCCCTCTCGCCGCGACGTCACGTCAAACCCGCCACGCTCGACCCGGCGCAACTGGTCGGTTTGTGGCGCGGCGAACTTGAGGACAGTTATCCGCAACTCGCGCTGATCTCGACCATGGCCTTGGCGTTACGCGGCCTCGGCATGGCGCGTGATGAAGCGTTTGTGCAGGCGCAGACATTCTGGGAGCGCCGCAACAAGGATCTGTGACCGATCGGCTTTATCGATAATGATCGGTCAGAATTTGCGTTTTTCGGTCGAACCGATGTCACTAGACTGATCTCCAAGCTGTACTTAATTCAGAAATGGGGATTCAGACATGGGCCTTCTGGTCGAAGGACGCTGGCAGGACCAGTGGTATGAAAGCAGCAAAGACGGTGCCTTCCAGCGCGAAAACGCCCAGCGTCGTAGCTGGGTTACAGCCGACGGTAAACCTGGACCGTCAGGCGATGGCGGTTTCGAAGCACAGGCAGGTCGCTACCATCTGTATGTTTCCCTCGCCTGCCCATGGGCGCATCGCACGCTGATCCTGCGCAAGCTCAAGGGACTGGAGAGTCTGATCGACGTTTCGGTCGTCAGTTGGCTGATGCTGGAAAACGGCTGGACCTTTGATCAGCAGAAAGGCTCCAGCGGCGATGCCCTCGACAACCTGACCTTCCTGCATCAGCGCTATACCGCGGATGACCCTCGGTACACGGGCCGGGTTACCGTGCCGGTACTGTGGGATAAACAGCAGAAGCGCATCGTCAGCAACGAGTCGGCGGAGATCATCCGCATGTTCAACTCGGCATTTGACGAGCTGACCGGCAACCGCCTGGATTTCTATCCATCAGCACTGCAGGCGACTATCGACGAGCTCAACGAACGCATCTACCCCGCCGTCAACAACGGCGTGTATCGCGCAGGCTTTGCCACCTCGCAGCATGCCTACGAAGAAGCGTTCGATGACGTGTTTGCTGAACTGGGCGAACTGGAAAACCTGTTGGGCGAGAAGCGCTATCTGGCAGGCGAGCACCTGACCGAAGCCGACGTGAGGCTGTTCACCACCATCGTGCGCTTCGATGCGGTTTATTACAGCCACTTCAAGTGCAACCAGCGGCGTATCGCGGATTACCCGAACCTCAGCAACTGGCTGCGCGAGCTGTACCAGTGGCCGGGTGTCGCCGAGACGGTGAATTTCGAGCACATCAAAGGCCACTATTACGCGAGCCATCGCACCATCAATCCGACCGGGATCATTCCCAAAGGCCCGGCATTGAACCTTGAGGCCAGCCACGATCGTGAACGGCTGTCCGGCATGGGCGTCTGGGAGAAGTAAACGGCATGACAATGGATAGCCCGGCGGGCTATCCATCAAGTGGCATCAGACGGTCGCCTGATTGCCTTCGAACCAGGCCAGCTTTTCACGCAACTGAACCACTTCGCCAATGATGACCAGCGTCGGCGCATGCACTTCGTGCTCGGCCACCAGTTGCGGCAGGTTGGCCAGCGTGCCCGTGAACACTCGCTGATTGGTCGTGGTGCCCTGCTGAACCAGCGCCGCTGGCGTGTCCGCAGAGCGGCCATGCCTGATCAGTTCCTGGCAGATCACCGGCAAACCGATCAATCCCATGTAGAACACCAGGGTCTGCGCCGGAGCCACCAGATCGGACCATGGCAAATCGGTGGAGCCATCCTTGAGGTGACCGGTGATGAAACGCACCGATTGCGCATGATCGCGGTGGGTCAACGGAATACCGGCGTAGGCGGCACAACCGCTGGCAGCTGTAATACCGGGAACCACCTGAAACGGAATGCCGTGGGCAGCCAGTTCTTCGATTTCCTCGCCACCACGGCCGAAGATGAACGGATCGCCGCCTTTCAGACGAACCACCCGCTTGCCCTGCTTGGCCAGATCGACGAGTTGCTTGTTGATCTGATCCTGCGGTACGGCATGTTCGGAACGGCGCTTGCCTACATAGACCCGTTCCGCATCACGGCGGCACAGATCGAGAATGGTCGGCGCCACCAGACGGTCGTAGAGCACCACGTCCGCCTGCTGCATCAGGCGCAAGGCCTTGAACGTCAGCAAGTCAGGATCGCCAGGGCCTGCGCCCACCAGATAGACTTCTCCGGTTTCCGCTGGCGGTTCACCTGCGATCTTGGCAATCAGCAGGCGCTCGGCTTCCGCGCCCTGCCCGGCCAGTTGACGATCGGCAATGGCACCTTGAAAAACATCTTCCCAGAACGCACGGCGCTGCTGGACGTTCGGAAACAGCCCTTTGACCTGATGACGGAAGCGCGCAGCCAGACCGGCCAGTTGCCCGTAGGTCGAGGGAATCCAGGTCTCCAGCTTGGCGCGGATGAGTCGCGCCAGCACCGGCGCATCGCCGCCACTGGAGACGGCAATCACCAGCGGTGAGCGGTCGACGATGGCCGGGAAGATGACCGTGCACAGCGCAGGCGCATCCACCACGTTGACCGGCACGCAACGCGCACGGGCATCGTGGGAAACCTGGGCGTTGAGCGGTTCGTCGTCGGTCGCGGCGATGATCAGCACGCAGCCGTCCAGATCATCTTGGTGATAGCCACGCAGAATCAGCTCACCGCCGCTCTGGACGACCAGTTCGCGCAGCTGGCTTTCGATTTCCGGTGCGACGACGCGGATAACGGCACCTGCCTCGAAGATCAGCCGGGATTTGCGCAGGGCAATTTCACCGCCGCCGACCACCAGCACGCGGCTGCCACGCAGGTTATGGAACAGCGGCAGGAATTCCATTTAACCGATGACCTCAAGGCCGCCCATGTAGGGCTTGAGAACGTCAGGCACACGAATCGAACCGTCTGCCTGCTGATAGTTTTCCAGCACCGCGACCAGCGTACGACCTACCGCGAGACCGGAGCCATTCAGTGTATGCACCAGTTCCGGCTTGCCGGTTTCCGGGTTGCGCCAGCGAGCCTGCATGCGACGCGCCTGGAAGTCCCCGCAGTTGGAGCACGAGGAGATTTCACGGTACTTGTCCTGGCTCGGAATCCAGACTTCAAGGTCGTAGGTCTTCACGGCGCTGAAACCCATGTCGCCGGTGCACAGCGCCAGTTTGCGGTAAGGCAGCTCCAGCAGTTGCAGCACGCGTTCGGCGTTGCCGGTCAGCGATTCAAGGGCGGCCATGGACTCGTCCGGCGCAACGATCTGCACCATCTCGACCTTGTCGAACTGATGCTGGCGAATCATGCCGCGGGTGTCACGACCCGACGCGCCCGCTTCGCTGCGGAAACATGGCGTGTGGGCGACGAATTTCATCGGCAGCTGTTTGGCATCCAGAATCTCGCCCGACACGATGTTGGTCAGCGACACTTCAGCAGTCGGAATCAGGTAAAGATCGGCTTCGCCTTCACGGGAGATCTTGAACAGGTCTTCTTCGAACTTCGGCAATTGACCGGTGCCCTGCAGCGCTGGCGCCTGAACCAGATAAGGCGTGTAAGCCTCTTCGTAGCCATGCTCGTTAATGTGCAGGTTGATCATGAACTGGGCCAGTGCACGATGCAGTCGTGCGATAGGGCCACGCAGCAGGGCAAAACGCGCGCCGGACAGTTTGGCGGCGGTTTCGAAATCCAGCCAGCCGTATTGTTCGCCCAGTGCGACGTGGTCCTTGACCTCGAAATCGAAACGGGTTGGCGTGCCCCAAGTGCTCACCTCGACGTTGCCGTCTTCATCGGCGCCTACCGGAACCGATTCATGTGGCAGGTTCGGGATATTGAGTACCAGCGCGTCCAGCTCGGCCTGAATGCCGTCCAGCTCGACCTTGCCTTCACTCAGCTCGGTGCCCATGCGCTCGACGTCCGCCATCAAGGGCGCAATGTCTTCGCCACGCTGCTTGGCCTGACCAATGGATTTGGAACGGGCGTTACGCTCGGCCTGCAACTGTTCGGTGCGGGTCTGCACAACCTTGCGCTGGGCTTCCAGCGCTTCAATACGGGCCACGTCCAGTGTAAAGCCACGGGAAGCCAGGCGATCCGCTACGTCCTGAAGTTGAGTACGTAACAGTTTGGAATCGAGCATATCGTTCTCTCGTCTATCAAAGTCTGGTCAGGGACAGGCCAACCCAGGTTGCGAGCAGCCCGCCGAACACGCTGATACCGGCATAGCCCAGGGCCAGCGGCAGTTGCCCGCTTTCCAGCAGGCGCAGCGTATCCAGTGAAAAGGATGAAAAGGTCGTCAGACCCCCTACAAAACCGACGATCAGGCCGGCTCGAATTTCGATGGGCACTTCAGGGCGCAGCAGAAACAACCCGTACAGCATGCCGATGATCAGGCAGCCGACGATGTTGACCGCCAGCGTTGCCGTATAAAAATAGCGCGGCCAGTGGGCACTGACCCAGGTACCTGCCGCGAAGCGCAATAATGTACCAGCGATACCGGCAATCGACACCGCAAGAATGGTCTGAATCACTGCTTTCTCCGCTTGCGAGGGCTGGCTTCATCCAGCGCGTTCAGGTGCCTGAGCTTTTCGCCGATCTTGAGTTCAAGTCCACGAGGAACCGGCTGATAATACTGGCGCGGTTCAAGCTCGTCAGGAAAGTAATCTTCGCCAGCGGCGTAGGCATCGGGCTCGTCATGGGCGTATCGGTATTCTTCGCCATAGCCGAGTTGTTTCATCAGCTTGGTCGGTGCATTGCGCAGGTGCAACGGAACCTCGAGCGACCCGTGCTCGGACGCTTCGCGCATGGCGCTCTTGAACGCCATGTACACCGCGTTGCTTTTAGGCGCGCAGGCCAGATAGACAATGGCCTGAGCGACCGCCAGCTCGCCTTCCGGACTGCCGAGGCGCTCCTGAACATCCCAGGCCGACATGCACAGCGGCAAGGCGCGTGGATCGGCGTTGCCGATATCCTCACTGGCCATGCGCACGACACGGCGCGCCAGGTACAACGGGTCACAGCCGCCGTCGATCATACGCGCGAACCAGTACAGGGCAGCATCCGGGTTGGAACCGCGAATCGACTTGTGCAGCGCGGATATCTGGTCGTAGAACGCTTCACCGCCCTTGTCGAAACGACGTCGGCTATCGCCCAGCAGGCTTTGCAGCAGTTCGGTGCCGATCTCACTGCCGTCTTCGGCCAGATCGGAAGCGTTTTCGAGCAGGTTGAGCATGCGACGCCCGTCACCGTCGGCGGCCGCCATGAGAATCGCAAAGCCTTCATCGTTCAAGGTCAGCTGGCGCTGCCCCAGACCGCGATCCTCGGTCAGCGCGCGATGAACCAGCTTGCGCAGTGCGGTTTCGTCGAGGCTCTTGAGCACATAGACCCGTGCCCGTGACAGCAAGGCGTTGTTGAGTTCGAAGGACGGGTTCTCGGTGGTCGCACCGATGAAAATCAGGGTGCCGTCTTCGACATACGGCAGAAACGCGTCCTGCTGTGACTTGTTGAAGCGGTGCACTTCGTCCACGAACAGAATCGTGCGTCGACCGTACTGACCTGCCTGCTGCTTGGCGACCTCGACGGCCTGGCGAATTTCCTTTACCCCGGCCAATACGGCAGAAACCGTTTCGAAGTGGGCATCCGACACCTTGGCCAGCAGCCGGGCGAGCGTGGTCTTGCCCACGCCCGGCGGCCCCCAGAAGATCATGGAGTGCAGCGCGCCTTGCTCCAGAGCCTCGCGCAGAGGCTTGCCATGAGCCAGCACGTGCTCCTGACCGACGTATTCGTCCAGATTGGTCGCACGCAGACGTGCGGCCAGTGGCTGGGCGATGGGTTCACGGCTAAACAGGTCCATGGTTCGGAATCAGGCCTTCTTACTCTTGAATGACATCAGCACCCTTGGGAATCTGGAACTGAAACTTGCTGGCAGCGATAGGTTCGTTGGCCTTGACGCCGGTGAACAGGATATTGGTGCGCTGGCCGACGCTGTCGACCAACTGCATGTCGTTGATGATGCCGTTACGGAACGACAGGCGCAGGCTGTCGAACAGGGTGTCCTTGGTCTTGGGCTTGAGCACGAAGTCAATCACGCCACCCGCTTCCTTGGCGGTGATGTCGAAGCTTTCGCTGATCTTCGACACGTCACCGGACAGCAGCAGCGCCGGGGTCTGGGTCAGGCGTTGATCGAGGGTCTTGATGGTGACCTGCTCCAGATCCGGGTCCCAGAGCGAGACTTTCTTGCCGTCGGACACCATCAGTTGTTCCTGAGGTGCGTCAGTGTGCCAGTTGAACAGGCCGGGGCGTTGCAGCGCCATTTCACCCGTGGTTTCCTGCAATTGGGTGCCGCCACCATCCAGCGTCAACTGGGAGAAGCGTGCGGTCAGGGTGCGGGAGTTTTCCAGCAACTGGGTCAGGCGTGTCACGTCCTTGCTGTCTGCATGGGCGGGGATCACGGAAAAAGTCAGTGCGGTTGCCAGCAGCATGCGGATAAGACGCATGGAATTCCTCTTTGCAGTCATTGGATGTCACGACAGCGAGCAGGACTCACTGTCGACGCAGTTTTGCAATCAGTCACGCATCGGGCCGGGGGCAATGACTTCACGGGAGCCGTTGGTGTTCATGGACGTCACGACACCCGCCATCTCCATCGCCTCGATCATGCGCGCCGCGCGGTTGTAGCCAATCTTGAGTTTGCGCTGTACGGCAGAGATAGACGCACGACGACTCTCGAGTACGAATTTGACGGCTTCGTCGTAGAGCGCATCGCTTTCGCTGTCCTCACCGCCTTCACCGCCACCGCCATCGAAGCCGCTGCCGGCCTCTTCCACGCCAGCCAGAATATCGTCGTTGTAGTCCGGGGTGCCGCGAAGCTTCCAGGCTTCCACCACACGGTGTACCTCTTCGTCGGAAACGAACGCACCGTGCACACGAATCGGCAGGCTGGTGCCCGGAGGCATGTACAGCATGTCACCGTGGCCCAGCAGTTGCTCGGCGCCGCCCTGATCGATGATGGTCCGTGAGTCGATCTTGCTCGACACCTGGAACGCCATGCGCGTCGGGATGTTGGCCTTGATCAGACCGGTGATCACATCCACCGACGGCCGCTGGGTCGCCAGAATCAGGTGAATACCCGCAGCACGGGCCTTCTGGGCGATACGGGCAATGAGCTCTTCAACCTTCTTGCCGACGATCATCATCATGTCGGCGAATTCGTCCACCACAACCACGATGGTTGGCAACTTGGTCAGCAGTGGTGCTTCGTCGTGAATGCTTTCACGCTTGTACAGCGGATCCGCCAGCGGCTCGCCGGCGTCCTGGGCGTCCTTGACCTTCTGGTTGAAGCCCGACAGGTTACGCACGCCCATCTTGGCCATCAGCTTGTAGCGACGCTCCATCTCGGCCACGCTCCAGCGCAACGCGTTGGCAGCGTCCTTCATGTCGGTCACCACCGGACACAGCAGGTGCGGAATGCCTTCGTAGATCGACAGTTCCAGCATCTTCGGGTCGATCATGATCAGCTTGGCGTCATCCGGGCCGGACTTGAACAGGATCGACAGAATCATCGCGTTCACACCCACCGACTTACCGGAACCGGTGGTACCCGCCACCAGCAGGTGCGGCATCTTGGCCAGATCGGTAATCACCGGCTTGCCGCCGATGTCGTGGCCGAGCGCCAGGGTCACAGGGGACTTGGCGTTGTCGTATTCCGGCGTCGAAAGAACCTCGGAGAAACGCACGATCTGGCGGTCCTCGTTGGGAATCTCGATACCCACGGTGGTCTTGCCGGGAATGACCTCCACCACACGTACGCTGGTCACTGCCAGCGAACGCGCAAGGTCCTTGGCCAGGTTGGAAATACGGCTGACCTTGACGCCCGCCGCCGGCTGGATTTCGTAGCGAGTAATCACAGGACCCGGATGAATGGAATCCACCGTGACCTCGACACCGAACTCCTTGAGCTTGATTTCCAGCAGATGCCCCACAGCCGCCAGGGACTCGGGGGAATAATTGAGCTGCTTCTTCTCCGCCGGATCAAGAATCGAGATCGGCGGCAAGGTGCCTTCGACTGCGCTGTCAACGAACAGCGGGGCCTGCTTTTCCTTCTGCACGCGCTTGCTGGGCTCGGGCGGACGCGAAGGTGCCGGAGCAATGACCGCAGGCACGTGTTTTTCACGCTCGGTCATGTGTTTACTCAGCGAGACTTCGCGCTCGATGATCCGCTCGCGGGCCTTGGCCTGCTCACGGCGATCGGACGCCGCAGGCGCGACCACGTCGTTGACCTGCATATCGACTTCACGCAATTGCGCGACCATTTGCTTGCGCTCGACACGGGCAGCCCACCAGCGATTGGCGGCGCCCTGGAACAGCTCGAACAGGTCCAGGGTGATCTTGCCGGTCACGTCCATGACCTTGAACCAGGACAGGTCGGTGAATACGGTCAGACCAAACAGGAACAGCGCAATGAACAGCAAGGTGCTGCCCTGGATGTTCAATGCTTTCTTGGCCAGATCGCCCAGAACCTCACCCAGCACACCACCGGCAGACCCCGGAAAGCCTGCCGCGAAGTGAAAATGGATGTGCGCCAGCGCAGCACCTGCCAGCACCAGAAACACCAGACCGATCAGGCGCCAGGAGAACAGCCAGCCGCTCCACTGCCAGGGTTCGTGACGATGACGGAACACCTGCCAGGCCTTGATGGCCAGCAGCAGCGGAAAGATATAGGCGAAGTAACCCAGCACCATGAACAGGATGTCGGCACAGAACGCACCGGCACGCCCGGCAGCATTCTGCACTTGCGCGGCGCTGCTGGTATGGCTCCAGCCCGGATCGCTCTGATCGTAGGTCAATAACGCCATCATCAGGTACAGGCACAGGGCGCCGAAGGCGATCAAGGCACCTTCCTTGAGCCGGTAATGCAGTTGCTGTCGCCAAAGCGGAACAGCGCTGGGTGCTGGTGTGGATTTCTTCAAAACGCTTTATTTCCTGCGCTGGAGCGCGAACATCTCGTTGATTGACGTTGAACGGCTGTCGCCGGCACCGACTGCGCCCTGATGAAAAAGGCCACAGCCCGCTGTGAGGCCTGATCGAGAACCGTTTGAATGATAATGCGCAAAGCCGGCATTGTAAGGCCTTAGAGGCCTTGAGGTCTGTACGAAAACTCGCTTGACCGGTTTCATGCCTGATAAAAAAGCCTGCGTAGAGGTCGACCATCCTCATGCATCGTCGACAGCGTTCAATTTGAGCACGCATTTTCTTTTGTGACAAAGGCTTATGGCAGGATTCTGCCAACAGCCCGCAACACGGCGCCCATGACCCCGCGATCCTTTGCGCGCCCTACCGCTAGCAGCCGACAAGCGCCATAATGACGACCGCTTGTGACCGCGTTTGCCGCACGGAGTTGCAAACACGTATCGCATGCGCCCTCCCCTTCCGCAAAGTCGTGATGCCCATGCTGACCTGGTTACAACGCAACAGCCTCGATTTTCCGCCACTGGACAAGGCCCTTCGCGAGCCAAACGGATTGCTCGCTGCGGGTGGAGACCTTTCTGCCGACCGCCTGATTCGCGCCTACCGTCACGGCTGCTTTCCCTGGTTTCAGGACGGTCAGCCCATCCTGTGGTGGTCGCCCGACCCGAGAACCGTGCTGCTGCCTGAAGAGCTGCACGTCTCACGCAGCCTCGGCAAGGTTCTGCGCCAGGCTCGCTACACCGTCACCTTCGATCAGGACTTCGCCGCCGTCATACAAGCCTGCGCTGCGCCTCGCAGTTACGCCAATGAAACCTGGATAACCCGTTCGATGCAGGACGCCTACCTTGAGCTGCATCGCCGTGGACACGCCCACAGCGTCGAGGTCTGGGAAAACGACGTTCTGGTCGGTGGCCTTTATGGCCTGGCGATGGGGCAACTGTTTTTCGGGGAGTCCATGTTCAGCCGCGCAGACAACGCTTCCAAGGTCGGATTCGCCACGCTGGTGGAACGCCTGCACGCCTGGGGCTTCGTTCTGATCGACTGCCAGATGCCGACCCAGCACTTGCACAGCTTCGGCGCCCGCTCGATCCCGCGCCAAGCCTTTGCCGATTATTTGAACCGTCATCTGGATCAACCGACTAACGCAGACTGGTTGCCTAGGCGAGTTTGACAGGCTGGCATACACTCATGATTAAAGGTTTTTCGACAAGGGGGCGATCATGACGGAGCTGGCGCGGCTTAAGTTTTATGCCACTCAACCCCATACCTGCAGTTACTTGCCTGAAGAGCAGGCGACGACGCTGTTTCTGGACCCCAGCCAACCCATGGATGTTCAGGTTTATGCCGACCTGTCCGATATGGGTTTTCGGCGTAGCGGCGATCACCTTTACCGCCCTCACTGCCAGAACTGCAGTGCCTGCGTGCCTGCACGCATCCCCGTGAATCTGTTCGTGCCCGACCGCCAGCAAAAACGCATCCTCAAGCGCAACGCCGACATTCAGGTGCGCAGTACCAAGCCGGTTTTTACTCAGGAATACTTCGATCTCTACCAGCGCTATATCGAACAGCGGCATGCCGATGGCGACATGTTTCCACCGAGTCGCGATCAATTTTCGACATTTCTGGTGCGTGACCTGCCGTTCTCACGCTTTTATGAGTTCCGTCTCGAGGGTCGCCTTCTCGCAGTGGCGGTGACTGACCTGCTGCCCAACGGTCTTTCTGCGGTCTATACCTTCTACGAACCCGAAGAAGAACGCCGCAGCTTGGGCCGTTATGCAATCTTGTGGCAGATCGCTGAAGCCGCGAGGTTGCAGTTGCATGCGGTGTATCTGGGCTACTGGATAAAGAACTGCAAAAAGATGAATTACAAGACGCAATATCGCCCTATCGAGCTGCTTACCAATCAAAGATGGGTCACTCTGTATTGAACCCCTTGGCTTAAACAGGTTTTTTCGGGCACAATGCACGCCGCTTTTGCCTGGCGCCACTTGCACCGGGCCACTCATTTGTATACCGAGGGCTTTA
>Ga0265798_10000339_pt1 | contig 83380 bp, 78 predicted proteins | sample P3T30metagenome_FD_192430 | JGI IMG/M metagenome (GOLD analysis project Ga0265798, IMG submission 192430) | Plant litter microbial communities from East Loma Ridge, Irvine, California - P3 T30 | ecosystem: Environmental > Terrestrial > Plant litter > Unclassified | place: USA: California... | reverse complement strand
CGTCGTTGTAGAACTGCTCGAGCGGGATGACGCCCTCGGACTTCAGGCCAGCGTGTACAGTTACCCAATCGCCGTCGATGTCGACAACGATACCGGTAATGATTGCGCCCGGCTGAAGGTTCAGGGTCTTTAGGCTTTCTTCAAAAAGTTCTGCAAAGCTTTCGCTCATTTTAATTCCTGTTGATCAAGGGCGAAGAATACGCCCATCTGCCACGCTCCAGACAACGTGGGTTTCGTTCATATGAAAGGAAGCCTGCAGGACGGGGTCTGGTCTCCTGCATGGCTCCTTGATCATCCGGCGATATCGCGCAGGGCGACTTCACTCAGGATGCGTTCCAGCACCTGCTCGATGGACAATTCGGTTGAATCCAGCTGTATGGCGTCGTGCGCCGGCTTGAGCGGGGCTACCGCTCGCTGGGTGTCACGCTCATCGCGTGCACTTATCTCATCTAGCAGACTCGACAGACTAACATCATCGCCCTTGGCCTTCAACTGCAAGTAACGACGGCGCGCACGCTCCTCGGCACTGGCCGTGAGGAATATCTTCAGCGGTGCATCCGGAAACACCACCGTGCCCATGTCGCGGCCGTCTGCCACGAGACCCGGCTCTTCCTGAAAGGCACGCTGACGCTGCAGCAGCGCATCACGCACCGCAGGCAGCGAAGCCACCTGCGAGGCGCCACTGCCGATCTGCTCATTGCGAATGGCGTGCGTGACGTCCTCGCCTTCGAGAACGATGCGCTGCCCCTGGCCATTGGCCGAGGTTTCGAACTGCACATCCAAGTGGGCAGCCAGCAGCTTGAGGGCTTCTTCGTTGGTCAGATCGACGCCGTGATTGCGCGCCGCGAAGGCCAGCAGACGATACAGGGCGCCCGAATCGAGCAGGCACCAGCCCAGTTTTCTGGCCAGTAACCCGGCCACCGTACCTTTGCCGGAGCCGCTGGGTCCGTCGATGGTTATAACAGGTGCTTTGATTTTCACTTTGTGTCCTCTTGCGCTACATGCATGCCGACTTGAGCGCACAGCGCCAGAAAATTGGGAAACGATGGAGCGACATTTGCGCAGTCATGAATATGTACAGGCCCCGAGGCCCGCAATGCAGCCACACTGAAGGCCATGGCGATACGCTGATCGTCGCGCACATCGATCTCGCCACCGCCGATGGCTCCCCCTTCGATAATCAGGCCATCAGGTGCAGGCTCAACCTCGATACCCAGCACGCTCAACCCTTCTGAAATCAGCCGTACCGTCTCTAGCTCGTCGCCCTGCAGCTCTTGCGCGCTGCGCAGAATGGTACGCCCTTCTGCGCAGGCTGCGGCAATGCACAGCACAGGAAAGTCGTCGAGCGCCAGCAGGACGAGCGCTTCAGGGATATCCGCCCCCCTTAGCCGCGCGGAGCGCACATGCACATCCGCGACGGTTTCACCCGCCTGCTCACGGACATCATGCAGCACGATATCGGCGCCCAGCAGGCGCAGGATGTCGATTACCCCAATACAGGCATCGTTCATGCTGACACCCACGAGCAACAGATCAACGGCCTCGTGAATGGAGGCTGCCACCATGAAAAGCGCGGCCGAAGCGGCATCAACCGGGCCTTCGATACGGTGACTTGCCGCACCCACCGCAGCACCCTGCACCCCGGCCACTCCAGACGAACGGGCCTCCCCGCGGGCGCGAAGCGTCAGAATCCGGCCGAAATGCTCACGGGCCGCACGGGCGCGCGTGAACACGTTCAGCAATTGATGACCGTCACCGGCCTCCACGGCATCGCGCAGAACGTCCAGGTCGGCGCGAAAGGTGTCCAGCGTGCGCAAGACTGCGTCACGGTTGGCCAGAAAAATGTCGTGCCACATGACCGGATCGCTACCCGCGATGCGCGTGAAATCCCGGAAACCACCGGCGGCATACCTGAATATTTCGAGATTTTCATTACGCTTGGCCAGCGAATCCACCAGACCGAACGCCAGCAGGTGCGGCAAATGACTGGTCGCCGCCAGCACTTCGTCGTGGCGCTCGACCTGCATGTGCTCGACATCAGCGCCCAAGGCCGACCACAGGCGATCCACCAGCGTCACAGCGTCAGGATCAGTCTCAGCCAACGGCGTCAGAATGACCTTGTGCCTGCGAAACAGTCCGGCATTGGACGCTTCCACTCCGCTCTGCTCGGAACCGGCAATCGGGTGCCCCGGCACGAAGCGCGATGGCATGCGACCAAACGCCTGACGCGCCGCTCTCACGACATTGCCCTTGGCGCTGCCGACATCAGTCAACACAGCGTTGCCCAGATCCAGAGGCGACAGCAACGCCAGCAGCTTTTCCATCGCCAGAATAGGGACTGCGAGCTGAATGACATCGGCACCGCAGCAAGCGGCCGCAAGATCCTCTTCACAGCGGTCTACAACACCCAACTCCACAGCCAGCTTGCGCGACTGCGGGTCCAGATCGACGCCGACCACTTCCCGGCAAAGACCGCTTTCACGAACACCCTTGGCGAACGAACCACCGATCAGCCCCAGACCGACGACGACCAGACGACCGATGACCGGACCGGTCGCTTGTTCTGACATGACTTCAACCACGTGCGACTGCCTGAAAGCCCGGACGGCTTTCATGACGCTCGAGGGCGATAAACAGATGACTCATGTAACGCCCCCTCAAAGAACCGCTTTCGGGTAGGAACCCAGCACCTTCAAGGCAACGGCTTCATGACTGATCTGCTCCAGCACCGCCTTGACCAGCGGATCCCGGTGATGCCCGACGAAATCGATGAAGAACACGTAGGTCCACTTGCCGCTGCGCGATGGACGGGTCTCGATGCGCGTGAGGTCCAGGCCGTTTTCATGGAACGGCACCAGCAGTTCATGCAACGCACCCGGCTTGTTGCTCATCGACACGATGATCGAGGTCTTGTCGTCGCCGGTCGGAGGCACTTCCTGACTGCCGATGATCAGAAAACGCGTGGAGTTGTCCGGACGGTCTTCGATCTTCTCGGCCAGACGCGTCAGACCATAAAGGCCTGCCGCCATGTCACCGGCAATGGCCGCGGAATTCCACTCACCCTTCACCCGCTTGGCCGCTTCGGCATTGCTGGCCACAGCGACGCGCTCCACGTTCGGGTAATGGGCATCCAGCCACTTGCGGCACTGGGCCAGCGACTGGGCGTGAGAGTAGATCCGCGAGATGCTTTCGGTCTTGGTGCTTTCGCCGACCAGCAAGTGGTGGTGAATGCGCAACTCGACTTCGCCACAAATGACCATGTCGTGTTCGAGGAAGCTGTCGAGGGTGTGGTTGACCGCACCTTCGGTGGAGTTTTCCACCGGCACGACGCCAAAGTTCACGGCACCGGCAACCACTTCACGGAACACTTCATCAATGGCTGCCATCGGCAGACTGATGACGGCATGACCGAAGTGCTTCATGGCAGCAGCCTGGGTGAACGTGCCTTCCGGGCCGAGATAGGCAACCTTCAACGGCTGCTCAAGCGCCAGGCACGAAGACATGATTTCGCGGAACAGACGCGCCATCTCTTCATTGCTCAACGGGCCGCGGTTGCGCTCCATGACACGTTTGAGCACTGCCGCTTCACGCTCGGGACGATAGAACACAGGCGCTTCGCCTTCCGCCAGGGAAGACATCTTGACCCGCGCAACTTCCTGCGCACAGCGGGCACGCTCGCTGATCAGCTCCAGAACCTTTTCGTCGAGGCTGTCGATACGGACGCGCAGCGCCTTGAGTTCCTGTTCGGACATCAGCCGTGCTCCTTCTCGAAGTCTTTCATGTAGGTCACCAGTGCGTTGATCGCATTGATGTCCACTGCGTTATAGATGGACGCGCGCATGCCACCGACCGAACGGTGGCCCTTGAGGTTAAGCAGACCCGCAGCGTCGGCACCGGCCAGGAACGGCTTGTCCAGACGATCTTCAGCCAGACGGAACGGCACGTTCATCCACGAGCGGTCCGGCTTGTTGATCGGGTTGCTGTACAGCTCGCTGGCATCAATGAAGTCGTACAGCGTGCGCTGCTTGATGTCGTTGAGCTTGCCGATGGCCTCGACGCCACCCTGCTCCTTGAGCCACTCGAAGACCAGACCCGAGAGGTACCAGGCCAGTGTCGGCGGGGTGTTGTACATCGAGCCGTTATCGGCCGCGACCTTGTAGTTGAGCATGGTCGGGCACAGCGAGCGCGCGCGTCCCAGCAGGTCTTCGCGAATGATCACCACCACGATGCCGCTTGGACCGATGTTCTTCTGCGCACCGGCGTAGATCATGCCGAAACGGGAGATATCCACAGGGCGAGACAGAATGTCCGAAGACATGTCCGCAACCAGCGGCACGTCACCCGTTTCCGGAATCCAGTTGAATTCCAGACCGCCGATGGTCTCGTTCGGCGCGTAGTGAACGTAGGCAGCGTCCCTGGACAGTTTCCACTCGTTCTGGCCGGGAATGGCAAAATAGTCATAGGGCTTGGCGCTGGCGGCGACATTGACCGTACCGTAACGCGAGGCCTCTTCAATCGCCTTCTGCGACCAGATGCCGGTATCGATGTAGTCGGCCTTGCCGTTCTCGGGCAGCAGGTTCAGCGCAATCTGCGCAAATTGCTGGCTGGCGCCGCCCTGCAGGAACAGCACTTTGTAATTGGAGGGAATGGACAGCAGGTCACGCAGGTCCTGCTCGGCCTTGGTGGCGATTGAGACGAACTCATCGCTGCGATGGCTCATTTCCATGACCGACAGGCCTTTGCCGTGCCAGTCCAGGAGCTCGGCCTGGGCACGCAGCAGAACAGCTTCAGGGAGCGCAGCAGGACCTGCGCAGAAGTTAAAGGCTCGCTTGCTCATATCCACTCTCGTCAAATACGTTTGGGTCTGTACGCACTTTCCCTGCACAGGCCGGGCAGAGACGAAACCGCAGCTTCGGTCTCCGCCCGCTTCGGCAGGCATTCCGATTCGCCCGTAGAGCAGGCCGAATGGCGCAAGGGCTGGACTTGCCTGAAATGCACATGCATTTACAGACGAGCCAGCCCTCGACGGTATTACTTACTTCACTGCTCAGCCTTGCGAGTCATCGTCATCCGATGCGGCGTCCACCTGCAGGTCTTCACCGGCATCGTCCGACTCAGAAACGTCAGCGACCAGCGCATCAACGCCCTCTTCGCCCTCAAGCAGCTCTTCGCCTTCGACTTCCGATGGCTCCTGAACACGCTCCAGACCGACCAGTTTCTCGTCGCTGGCCAGCTTGATCAGGGTGACGCCCTGAGTGTTACGGCCCAGGCTCGACACTTCGCCGACGCGGGTACGAACCAGTGTGCCCTGGTCGGAAATCAGCATGATTTCCTCACCGTCGAGCACCTGAACCGCACCGACCAGACGGCCGTTACGCTCGTTGCTGACCATGGCGATAACACCCTGACCGCCACGCTTGTACTCAGGGAACTCGGAGATCGCCGTGCGCTTGCCGTAACCGCGCTCGGAGGCCGTCAGGATCTGGCTGCCCTCTTCCGGGATCAGCATGGAGATCAGTTTCTGACCTTCCGGCAGACGCATGCCGCGCACACCGCGAGCCGTACGGCCCATGGCACGAACGTCGGATTCCTTGAAGCGCGTGACCTTGCCGCCATCGGAGAACAGCATGATTTCCTGCTCGCCGTCGGTGATGGCGGCGGATATCAGGATGTCGCCTTCGTCCAGCTCGAGTGCGATCAGGCCGGAGCTGCGCTGACGGCTGAAGGCCACCAGCGGAGTTTTCTTGACCGTACCGTTGGCGGTAGACATGAAGATGAACGGGGCCTTCTTCTTGTCAGCAGCCTTGACGCGCGCCTTGCGCTCTTCTTCGGTCTCGTTGCTGTTTTCCGCGTCATCAACCAGCTCGCCCTCGAGGGCTTCGCCTTCTTCGTCAGCCCGCTTGCGCATGGCTTCCAGATCGACCGGCAGCATGGTAGTGATGTATTCGCCATCGCTCAGCGGCAGCAGGTTGACCAGCGGACGACCACGGGCGGCGCGGGACGCTTCCGGAATCTCGTAGGTCTTGAGCCAGTACACCTTGCCCTTGCTGGAGAACATCAGCAGCGTGGTGTGGCTGTTGGCAACCAGCAGGTGAGCGATGTAATCCTCATCCTTGATGCCGGTGGCCGACTTGCCCTTGCCGCCACGGCGCTGCGCCTGGTAGACCGCCAGAGGCTGGGTCTTGGCATAGCCGCCATGGGAGATGGTCACGACACGCTCTTCTTCGGTGATCAGATCACCCAGAGTCAGGTCCAGACGCGCATCGAGAATCTCGGTGCGACGGGCATCGCCGTATTCGGAGCGAATCAGTTCCAGCTCTTCGCGGATCACTTCCATCAGGCGCGTGGCGCTGTTCAGGATGCGGATCAGCTCGCCGATCTGGTTCAGGATTTCCTGATACTCACTCAGCAGCTTTTCATGTTCCAGACCGGTCAGACGGTGCAGACGCAGTTCCAGAATGGCCTGTGCCTGCTCCGGCGACAGGAAATACTTGCCTTCGCGCAGACCGTATTGAGGATCGAGGTTTTCCGGACGGCACGAATCGGCACCGGCACGCTCGACCATCTCGACCACGGCGCTCGATTCCCAAGGCGTGTTGATCAGCGCTTCCTTGGCTTCGGCAGGAGTCGGCGAGGCCTTGATCAGGGCGATGACCGGATCGATGTTGGACAGCGCAACCGCCTGACCTTCAAGGATGTGGCCTCGCTCACGGGCTTTACGCAGTTCGAATACGGTACGGCGGGTGACGACTTCGCGGCGGTGGCGAACGAAAGCTTCCAGCAGGTCCTTGAGGTTCAGGATCCGCGGACGGCCGTCGATCAGCGCAACGATGTTGATGCCGAATACGCTTTGCAGCTGGGTCTGGGCGTAGAGGTTGTTGAGGATGACCTCAGGCACTTCGCCACGACGCAGCTCGATGACTACGCGCATGCCGTCCTTGTCGGACTCGTCACGCAGCTCGGTGATGCCTTCAAGCTTCTTCTCTTTGACCAGCTCGGCGATCTTCTCGATCAGACGCGCCTTGTTCAGCTGGTACGGCAGTTCGGTGATGACGATCTGCTGACGTCCGCCGACCTTGTCGATGTCTTCGACGATCGAGCGGGCACGCATATAAATGCGGCCGCGACCGGTGCGATAGGCTTCGATGATGCCGGCGCGACCGTTGATGATCGCGGCCGTCGGGAAATCGGGGCCCGGGATGTACTGCATCAATTCGTCGACCGTCAACTCGGGGTTGTCGATCAGCGCCAGGCAACCGTCGATGACTTCACCGAGGTTGTGCGGCGGAATGTTGGTCGCCATGCCCACGGCAATACCGCTGGAGCCGTTGACCAGCAGGTTGGGAATGCGGGTCGGCATGACCGCAGGGATCATTTCGGTGCCGTCGTAGTTCGGCACCCAGTCCACGGTTTCCTTGTGCAGGTCGGCCAGCAGCTCGTGAGCCAGCTTGGTCATGCGCACTTCGGTGTATCGCATCGCTGCAGCGTTGTCGCCGTCGACCGAACCGAAGTTGCCCTGACCGTCGACCAGCAGGTAACGAAGCGAGAACGGCTGAGCCATACGGACGATGGTGTCGTAGACAGCCGTGTCGCCGTGCGGGTGGTACTTACCGATCACGTCACCAACCACACGGGCGGATTTCTTGTACGGCTTGTTCCAGTCGTTGCCCAGTTCGCTCATTGCGAACAGCACGCGCCGGTGCACGGGCTTCAAGCCATCGCGCGCATCCGGCAGAGCTCGACCGACGATAACGCTCATTGCGTAGTCGAGGTAGGACTGCTTCAGCTCGTCTTCGATATTGACCGGGAGGATTTCTTTGGCCAGTTCGCCCATGAGAAGCCTGATTCCTTTTTCTGGTGAAACCTCGCAAACCCATTCGGGGTAAACGAAGCTCGCCGCTGCCAGCATGTGCCGGGCAACGACTTACGACAAATCAATGAGTTAAGACTTGGTTCTGCACAGTGCGGGAGGCTACGAATAGCGTCCCCGGAAACCGCCGGATGTTACCACAATCGCCGAGGCGCTCACATCCTTTGCAAGCGCTGAAAACGAGCCACATCCACTCAGGACGGCTGAGAGACGCTTACAGGCCCGTTCAGCCGCCCGGCGCCCGAGGCGATCATGGAGAGATGAAACTTCAATGAAGATGTTTGCGGCTCATCAACTGGGCCATTCTGGCGGTATCGGGACGCTCGACAATGCCCTTTTCGGTCACGATCGCATCGATCAGGTCCGCAGGCGTCACATCGAAGACCGGGTTGAAGGCATCGACGTCGGCACCCACCCGCCGACCGCCCACTTCAAGCAGCTCGCGCCCGTCGCGCTCTTCGATGACGATGTCTTCGCCGCTGGCCATGTCCATGTCGATGGTCGAGCTAGGCGCGACCACCATAAAGCGCACGCCATGGTGCATGGCAGCGACCGCCAGTTGATAGGTGCCGATCTTGTTCGCCACGTCGCCGTTGGCCGTGATGCGATCGGCACCGACGATGACCCAGGTGATGCCTTTGGTGCGCATCAGGTGCGCGGCGGCGGAGTCGGCGTTCAGGGTCACCGGAATGCCTTCGTTGGCCAGTTCCCACGCGGTCAACCGGGATCCCTGCAGCCAGGGACGGGTTTCATCGGCGTAGACGCGCTCGATCATGCCTTCCAGATGCGCAGCACGGATCACACCCAGTGCCGTACCGAACCCGCCGGTGGCCAGCGCCCCGGTGTTGCAGTGGGTCAGCACGGTCTGCAGATTGCCCTGATGCTTGCGAATCAGGTCGGCACCAAGCTGGGCCATGGTCAGGTTGGCTTCGCGGTCGCTCAGGTGAATGGCCACCGCTTCAGCCTCCAGAAACACCAACGGATCATCCGTCGCCTTCAGACGCTGCAAGCGGTCACGCATGCGATTCAGTGCCCAGAACAGGTTGACCGCCGTAGGACGTGAGTCTGCAAGCAGCGCGAAATCGTCCTCCAGCGCTGATCGCCAGTCGCCACCGGCCGCGATCCTGGCCCGCGCACCGAGCACCACGCCGTAGGCAGCACTGATGCCGATGGCAGGCGCACCGCGCACGACCATCGAGCGAATGGCCTCAGCCACGCCCGCAGCACTGGTGTAAGCGTGCCAGGTTTCCTCGAACGGCAGTACCCGCTGATCCAGCAGGTACAGAGCGTCGTCCCGCCAATCGATGGCCTTTACTTTCTCCGCAGCCAACAGTCGATCGCGCATCGCCCACTCCATCTTGAAATCCAAAGCCAGAATCAAAAGCGGCTGATTATAGCGAGCCGCCCGCCAAGACGCTCGGGTATACTTCGCCATCACCGTAATAAGCTCTGGAAGCCCTGTCATGCCGAACGCCACAGCACCGCTCGACCTTCTGCTCCTGCCCACCTGGCTGGTACCGGTCGAGCCCGCAGGCGTGGTCCTCAAGGAACACGGTATAGGCATTCGTGACGGCCTGATCGTTTACATAGGCCCGAAAGCCGAGGCACTGAAGCAGAACGCTGCGCAGGTTAGGGAGCTGCCCGGCATGCTCCTGAGCCCCGGCCTGATCAACGCCCACGGTCACGCGGCGATGACCCTGTTCCGGGGGCTGGCCGACGATCTGCCGCTGATGACCTGGCTGCAGGACCATATCTGGCCTGCCGAGGGCAAATGGGTCGATGAGGAGTTCGTGCGTGACGGCACGGACCTGGCCATTGCCGAACAGCTCAAGGGCGGCATTACCTGCTTCTCGGACATGTATTTCTACCCCAAGGTCGCCGCCGACCGTGTTCATGTCAGCGGCATGCGCGCCCAGATCACGGTGCCGGTGCTGGACTTTCCGATTCCCGGTGCCCGCAACACCGACGAAGCCCTGCATGCCGGGATCGAACTGTTCAACGATCTGGCTCATCATCCACGCATCCGCATCGCCTTCGGCCCCCATGCACCCTACACCGTGGGTGATGAAAATCTGGAGAAGGTCCGGGTCATTGCCGACGAGCTCGACGCCACTATCCAGATGCATGTCCACGAGACGGCGTTCGAAGTCGAGCAGGCCGTTAACCAGCATCAGGAGCGGCCGCTGGCACGCCTCAACCGTCTGGGCCTGCTCGGCCCGCGCTTCCAGGCCGTGCACATGACCCAGATCAGCGATGACGACCTGGCCCTGCTGGTCGAGAGCAATACCCATATCATTCACTGCCCCGAGTCCAACCTGAAACTGGCCAGCGGCTTCTGCCCGGTCGAGCGTCTGTGGCAGGCGGGTGTCAACGTGGCCGTGGGCACTGACGGCGCTGCCAGCAACAATGACCTGGACCTGCTCGGAGAAACCCGCACCGCCGCCCTGCTCGCCAAGGCCGTTGCCGGTTCGGCGACGGCGCTCGACGCGCACCGAGCGCTGCGCATGGCCACACTCAACGGCGCACGGGCGCTCGGTATCCAGGCCGACACCGGCTCGCTGGAATTGGGCAAGGCTGCCGACATGGTCGCCTTCGATCTGTCCGGCCTTGCCCAGCAACCGATCTACGATCCGGTCTCCCAGCTTATATATGCCACCGGCCGCGACTGCGTGAGCCATGTATGGGTCGCCGGCAAGCAACTGCTCGACGACCGCCGCCTGACCCGAATGGACGAACAGGCGCTGCGCGACACGGCCATGGTCTGGGGTCGACGCATTTCCGGACAGACATCCGGGCACGGCGAAGAGACGCGCTGACCGATCAAACCGAACAGAAGACTGTCTGGTTATCTATAGCCAGACAGATGAAAACGAATTTTGAGTTCAAGAGGTATATCCGATGAGCAACGTCGACCGCGCAGAAATCGCCAAATTCGAGGCACTCGCCCATCGCTGGTGGGACCGCGAAAGCGAATTCAAGCCACTGCACGATATCAACCCCCTGCGGGTGAACTGGATCGACGAGCGTGTCAATCTGGCTGGCAAGAAGGTCCTCGACGTCGGCTGCGGCGGCGGCATCCTCAGTGAAGCCATGGCCTTGCGCGGCGCAACCGTGACCGGCATCGACATGGGCGAGGCGCCATTGGCCGTTGCCCAGTTGCACCAACTGGAATCGGGCGTCAGCGTCGAGTATCGGCAGATCACCGCCGAAGACATGGCCGAGGAAATGCCCGAACAGTTCGACGTAGTGACCTGCTTGGAGATGCTGGAGCACGTGCCGGACCCTTCGTCGGTGATCCGCGCCTGCTATCGCATGGTCAAGCCGGGCGGCCAGGTATTCTTCTCGACCATCAACCGCAACCCGAAGGCCTACCTGTTCGCTGTGGTCGGTGCCGAGTACATTCTGGGCCTGCTGCCGCGCGGCACCCACGACTTCAAGAAATTCATCCGCCCGTCCGAGCTCGGCGCCTGGAGCCGTGAGGCTGGCCTGCAGGTCAAGGACATCACCGGCCTGACCTACAACCCGCTGACCAAGCATTACAAGCTGGCCTCGGATGTCGACGTCAACTACATGATCCAGACCCTGCGGGAGGCTTGAGGCATGCGCCTGAGAGCGGTTTTATTCGACATGGACGGCACGCTCCTCGATACCGCACCGGACTTCATCGCCATTGCCCAGGCGATGCTGGCTGATCGTGGCTTCCCGGCGGTATCGGACAAGCTGATTCGCGACGAAATATCAGGCGGCGCCAAAGCCATGGTCGCGGCGACGTTCGCAATGTCGCCGAACGAACCGGAATTCGAGGCCCTGCGTCTGGAGTTTCTCGAGCGCTACCAACGCGACTGCGCCGTGCACAGCAAGCTGTTCGATGGCATGGCTGAGCTGTTGGCCGATATCGAAAAGGCCGGACTGATCTGGGGCGTTGTCACCAACAAGCCCGTGCGCTTCGCCGAGCCGATCATGCAACAGCTTGGTCTGGCCGAACGCTCGGCACTGCTGATCTGCCCGGATCATGTGACCCACAGCAAGCCTCACCCGGAACCGCTGATCCTGGCGTGCAAGATGCTCGACCTGGACCCGGCAAGCGTCCTGTTCGTCGGCGACGACCTGCGCGACATCGAATCCGGGCGCGATGCAGGCACACGCACGGCAGCGGTGCGCTACGGTTATATCCACCCCAACGACAATCCCGATCACTGGGGCGCCGACGTTGTGGTCGATCACCCGCTGGAACTGCGCAAGGTACTGGACAACGCCCTGTGCAGTTGCTGAGCCACAGACAATCGTTCGAGGTCTTTCATGTTTGATTATTCCGCTCGCCCGGACCTGCTCAAGGACCGGGTGATTCTGGTGACCGGCGCCGGTCGGGGTATCGGCGCCGCCGCTGCAAAAACCTATGCCGCCCACGGCGCAACCGTCCTGCTGCTGGGCAGGACCGAAGCCAGCCTCACCGCGATCTATGACGAAATCGAAGCCGCTGAACAGCCTCAGCCGGTGGTGATCCCGTTTGACCTGGAAACCGCCGTGCCCCAGCAGTACGACGAACTGGCCAAGATGATCGAAACCGAGTTCGGCCATCTGGACGGTTTGCTGCACAACGCGTCGATCATCGGGCCACGCACCCCGCTCGAGCAGCTATCCAGCGAGGAATTTACCCGGGTCATGCACGTCAACGTCAACTCGACGTTCATGCTGACTCAGGCTCTGCTGCCGCTGCTCAAACGCTCGGAGGATGCGTCGGTGGCATTCACCTCCAGCAGCGTGGGCCGCAAAGGGCGCGCGCACTGGGGCGCCTATGGCGTCTCCAAATTCGCCACCGAGGGCCTGATGCAGACCCTGGCCGACGAACTTGAAGGGGTCACGGCGGTACGCGCCAACAGCATCAACCCTGGCGCAACCCGGACCGGCATGCGCGCCCAGGCCTACCCGGCCGAAAACCCACTGAACAACCCGGCACCGGAAGACATCATGCCGGTGTATCTGTACCTGATGGGGCCAGACAGCCAGCGCATCAACGGTCAGGCTTTAAACGCCCAATAACATTTGGAACGTCATTGATCAACCGAATAAAAATAGTTGGGGATGCGACTTGCCGGCCTCGGTGCCGGCTCAGTCCTCCGATGTAGCGCCTGAAAAATGACATGTCCAAAAAGTTACTTCCCAAGATCAATCACTTGCCGCAAAACAAAGTACCGTCAATAAATCGCCGCACTCATCGACTTGCACCTATGACGCAATCACTTAAGTCATTGATTATTTTAATCTCTTGCTGTTAATGAACCGAATGGCACGACTTTCGCTCTAACCCTGCCAAGCCAGCAACGTGCTGAGGAGCGAACCGATGAGTTCTCCTACCCGGACCCATGCAATCGATTTCGATACCGCCAGGCTTCAGTGCCTCGGTTTTCGCAATCGTCCCAATGCCGAACTGCCGCCTGTAACGCTGGATGAACTGGTCAAACAGTTGGGGCTGCAATTACAGACCAGCCTGGAAGCCGAAAGAATACTCACACTGTTCTTTCAGGGTGTTCAACGGCTCATTCCATTGGAAGGCCTGATATATCGCCATTCAAAGAGTGATCTGCAACTGCGCCTGGGTGAAAACGCGCTTCACGTTACCGATTTCCATCTGCGTCATGACGGCGAAGACATCGGCCAGCTGGAGCTGCAGACCGCTCAAGTGATTGATGATGCCCGGTTGCATGATCTGGAAACCCTGCTGGCGTGCCTTCTGTACCCGCTGCTCAACGCACTGCTTTATCGCATTGCCACCCAGAGTGCACTGCGTGATGCCCTGACCAATACCGGCAACCGCGTGGCAATGGACCAGAGCCTGGCCCGGGAAGTGGACATCTCACGCCGCCATAAGCAGCCGTTGTCGGTGTTGATGCTGGACATCGATCACTTCAAGAAAGTGAACGATAGCTATGGCCATTACACCGGTGATCAAGTGCTCAAAAGCATTGCGCTGACCCTCAAGGGGCAATTGCGCAACATAGACCGGATTTTTCGCTACGGCGGAGAAGAATTCGTTGTGATCCTGGCCAACACCGACGGCGTTAGCGCCGGACTGGTGGGCGAGCGCCTGCGACAGGCCGTACGGGAATTGCGTTTCAATGAGTTCGCACCGGCACTGACGATGACGGTGAGCCTGGGCTGTTCGACACTGCTGTCAGCGGAAACCGCTGACAGCCTGTTGCGCAGAGCGGACGACGCGCTCTATGCCGCAAAGCGCGAGGGCCGTAACCGGCTGGCCATGGCCTGCTGAAGCATCTTGCGCCTCGCCTGCGACAGTCGGTGAGTCAGGCCTGCTCCGCCATGGCGCGCTCGCGTGCCGGCTTGACCTTCTCGAGCTGCATGCAGCGTTCCAGAAAGAGATACATATAGTCGTAGCTCTTGGTGACCGCCTGACGCAACTCGTTCTGCAACTGCACACTGGGCTCATTGCCCACCAGCGTGCAGATGATTTCCAGTGCTTCCCAAGGGTGCGCGTCGTCATACTGAGCATGCATCTTGAGCCACTTCATGGCTTTCTTGCGGGTGTCATCAGGGAATGCCTCGGCATAAGCGCCAGTGGAACAGACCACAGCCGACCACTCCCCCGTTGCCCCTTCGATAGCGTAATTGGTCGCGGCCATCGCGACTGCCAGTGAATCCGAAGAGCTGGTCTGCCAGCACCAGTGACTCAGCGCATGCAACTCGGGCGAGACCTGCTGGTCATGCAGATCATCCAGCGATACGTCATGCGCGGCACACCAGTTCACCCAGTAATCGGCGTGATTGAGTTCCACACGGATGTTGCGCATCAGCCAGCGACGCGCCATGTCCTCACCAGGATGACGGCCAAAGCGGGTCTTGGTCAGGTTCTTGGCCATGTAGACGGCAAACTGCTCGACCACGGGCCAGCCACCAATCAGGTAGTGGCGCATGATTCGCGGGCTGAGCGTGGCGTCCCGCATCTTCTGATAAAGCTCGTGCTCGACCACGCGAGCCTTGGCGGCACTGCAATCGTTGATCAACTTCTGCGCCCATGCCGGATAACTGCTGGCTTCCATGAGCGGACCGGTTCTATTGAAAGTGTCGATCACTGTGTAGCTCCTTGTAGTGGCTTATACGGTTTAACTGAACGTCCCCGGCGAGTGGAACATTACAGGGTCGGGTCGTACGGGATGGGTATAAAGACTTTCACAGGTCAACAACTCAGGACGCCCGATCAGATATCCCTGAGCAAAATCCACGCCTATTTCCTCAAGTGCGGCTTCGATCTGCGGTGTTTCCACAAACTCTGCAATCGTGCGCTTGCCCATGACATGACCGATATTATTGATGACTTCGACCATGGCTCGATTGATCGGGTTATCGAGCATGTCCTTGACGAAACTTCCGTCGATTTTCAGAAAGTCGACCGGCAGGTGTTTGAGGTAGGCAAAAGACGACATGCCTGAACAGAAATCATCCAGTGAAAACAGGCAACCGAGAGACTTCAGCTCATTGATGAAGCGAATGGCGCTTTCAAGATCGGCAATGGCGCTGGTTTCGGTGATTTCAAAACAGATCATTTCGGGTGCAACACCAAACATTCTGAATTGCGATTTCAAATAGTCGAGAAATGCATCGTCACCAATACTCGATCCGGACAGATTGATCGCACACATGGCCTGCGGCGCCTGATGCCGTTGCTCGTTCTGGCACCTGGCTATGACCTGAAAAACGTTATGGACCACCCACCGGTCAAGTGTATTCATCAATCCGTAGCGCTCAGCAGCGGGTATGAAGCTGTCGGGCGCAACCATCCGCCCCGATTCATCACGCAGGCGCAACAGAATCTCGATATGCCTGACGCCATCGCCAGGTTGTCTGATCGATGCGATCTCCTGCGCAAACAGACAGAAGCGATCCTCGTCCATCGCAATGTGCAATCTCTGGATCCAGGCCATCTCACCGGACCTTATCGACAGCGCAGTGTCATCGGAGCGGTACACCTGAACGCGGTTGCGCCCCTTCTCCTTGGCCATGTAGCACGCCATATCGGCGGCACAGAGTGAAGCTTCCAGTGTCGTGGGGGCGTCACCCAGATGCACCAGGCCAATGCTGACGGTGGTCACGAACGGGCGGCCCTTCCACATGAAATGCAGGTTCTGCACGATCTGGCGTAAATTTTCAGCAATCTCGTGGGCCCTGTTCGCGGAGCAGTCAGCCAGCAGTACGCCGAACTCGTCTCCGCCCAGCCGCGCCAGCGTGTCGCCATCGCGCAGGCCCTGCGGCAGCGCCTTGCAGATATGACGCAGCAACTCGTCACCCGCTGCATGCCCGCTGGTGTCGTTGACCAGCTTGAACTGATCGAGGTCCAGGAACATCAGGCAATGACTGCCGGGCTCCGACTGGACGACATTGAGGACCTGCTGCAGGCGGTATTCGAATTCACTGCGATTGACCAGCCCGGTCAGCGCGTCATGGGCCGCCTGCCACGACAGGTTGGCGATGTACTGGCGCTCCTGCGTCATGTCGTGCAGGACCAGTACGGCGCCACTGACCACGCCATCGGTGTAGATCGGCGAGCCGACCAGCGCCACCGATACCGTACTGCCATCGAGCCGTTGAATGAGCTTGCTGTTGGCGCTGCCGCCCTTGAGCTTGCCGCCAAGGATGTGATCGATCAGTGTCGAGCTGTCACGCTGATCGTTTTCATCCAGCAGATTGAACAACGCCGCCAGCGGCAAACCGTTGGCCTGCGCGTTTTTCCAGTGGGTCAAGCCTTCGGCCGCCGGGTTCATGTAGACAATAGCGCCCTTGACGTCGGTGGTGATCACGCCGTCGCCAATCGATTCCAGAGTGATTTGTGCCCGCTCGCGCTCCAGTTGCCAGGCATCGGCAAACAGACGCCGCTGGGCGATGAGTTTGCGCACGCGCCAGAACGCCAGCAGGATCAAAACAAACGCGGTGACCAGATTGATGACCACCAACAGCTTGAGGATGAAGCGTGATCCTTCACCCAACGCATCACTAAAGGCCTTGGCAGCCGGTGCCACGCCTTCGTTGATGGCCTTGATACGGGTGCGCCATTGCTCGACCTCGGCTGGCGTGACGTTCCCTGCGCGGACTCGGTCGTGAATCTCGCCGGCCAGCGTATCGAGCTGCATCAGATAGCTGTCGCCCACCGTCCAATGCTCGATGGCGGTTTTCATGAAGCTGAAGTCGCGGAAATTGAGGTACATCCAGATGATGCCGGCCGCATCGTCCGGGTGATTGCCGCCTTGGAGAATCCCGGCCCTGGCGTCGGAAAGTGAAGGAACGGGCCTGTTCAACGCTTCGCGCAGGGCATGTCCGCCTTGCGGAATCGCAAAGGCTTCCTGGTACTTCAGATAGTCACTTTCCTCGTGCCAGTTGGCGTAAAGGCCGAGGTAATGAATGGCGTCCTTCTGGCCCTTGGACCAGAGGCTCTCGCCTACCACATAGCTGCGCACCGCAGACATCGTATAAAGGCTGACACACCCCAACAGCGCTTGAAACAAAGCTACCGCAATGAAGGGCCAGACAATGGCTGTCAGGCGAGGCTTGGGAAAGGTCCATGTCTGCTTCATGGGTTCGCGTCACCACATGCCTGAAGATCGTTCTGAGCAGAGCCTAGGCTAAAACCGCATATGATGGCAGGTGATTTTATCGAATTTGACACAACGTTCGCGTAAATACGGGACGTAATGACTCAGATTTGTTGCAGGTGACCGTACAGTTTGGCGTAAAGGCCACCATCGGCGATCAATTGTTGATGGTCTCCGTCTTCGGCGATGCGTCCGCCGTCGAAAACCAGAACGCGGTCGGCCTGCTTCACGGCCGAAAGACGATGCGCGATGATCAGTGTAGTGCGGCTGCGCAGAAAACGCGCAAGGGCAAGATGCAGGTTGTATTCGGTCGCGGCATCCAGCGCCGAGGTGGCTTCATCGAGGATGACCACCTTGGGGTCGGACAACACCATGCGGGCAATGGCCATACGCTGCCGCTGGCCGCCGGAAAGCCGCACCCCGGACCGCCCCACGATGCTGTCCAGGCCATCGGGGAGTTCACGGATGGCAGGTTCCAGCTGCGCGACTTCCAGCGCCCGCCAGCAGGCCTCGTCGCTGCAGTCGCGGCCCATGGTCAGGTTGGCCCGGACGGTATCGTTGAACAGCGCCGGGTGCTGCAGAACAACCGCCACGTTCTCGCGCACCCGCTCCAGGCCGATCTCCTGCTGAGTGGCGCCGCCGAAGCGGATCGAGCCGGTCTGCGCGGTGTAGAGGCCGAGCAACAGCTGCACCAGTGTGCTTTTGCCACCGCCACTGGCCCCCACGATTGCCACTTTCTCGCCCGGCGCAATGGTCAGGTTCAGTTGTTCCAGCACCAGATCCTCGCCATAACCGAAGCTGACGCCACGCACCTCGATACCGACGGTCTCCTTACCTTCGAACGGATCGACGCTGCCCACGTATTGCGGCTCATCACCGCGGGCAAGCAGTTCGTTGATACGTGTCAGCGCCCCGCCCGCCGCGTAATAGGCATATTGCAGGTTCAGCAACTGCTCGACAGGCGTCATCATGAACCACAGGTAACTGAACACCGCGAGCATCTGGCCAATGGACAGGTCGGAGAACAACACCGTGAGCATGGCGGCGGCACGGAAGATATCGATACCAAACTGGAACAGCAGCCCACTGGCGCGTCCGGAAGCATCGCTTTTCCATTGCGAGTTGATGGCGTAATCGCGTACTTCCTGAGCTTTCAGGCCCAGCCGACCGAGGAAAAAGCCCTGACGATTACCTGCTCGCACTTCCTGAATGGCGTCCAGGGTTTCGGTCAGGGCCTGGGTGAAACGCGAGGTGCTGTCGTTTTCCAGCTTCTTCAGGTGTTTGACCCGCTTGCCCAGCTTTACCGTGACAAAGATCACCAGCGGGTTGAACAGCATGATCAGCAGCGCCAGCTTCCAGTGCATCCACATCAGGATGCCCGCCGTGCCCGCCAGCGTCAGGGTTGCCACCAGAAGACGACTCAGGGTCTCGCCAACGAACTTGTCCAGCGTGTCGAGATCGGTGACCAGATGCGTGGTGACCATGCCGCTGCCCAGGCTTTCGTATTCGCGCAGGGAAATGCGTTTGAGCCGCTCGATGAGACGCAGCCGGATGCGGTAGACGATGTCTTTGGCCAGTCGGGCGAACAGCCTTGCCTGCAGCACGTTGAACAGCAAGGCCCCGGCGCGCAGGACCAGCGTCAGCAACAGCATCAGACCGATGTAGCCAACTGCCTTCTGCAGACTGTCGGGCAACAGATGGTCCATGACCTTGAGCGCCGCGTCGCCACGCCCCAGCAACACTTCATCCACCAGCAAGGGCAACAGTAACGGGATCGGCACGCTGCACAGGGTTGCCAGTATCGCAACGCCATTGGCGATCCACAGGGCCTTCTTGTGGCGCAGGGCAAGCCGGCGAATCTCGGCCCAACTCAACGCATCATGTCGCACGCCTTCGGGTTTCAGCGAATTACCTTTGGAATCATCACGCACTGGCCGCACGCTCCAGCCATCGGCCGAGCAACGGCGACAGTTCGCTCAAAGGTTGATAGCCATTGGTCAGCAGGGCCAGCTGGCCATTGCGCTCGGCCAGCAAGGTCGGGAAACCCGCGATGCCCAGATCCTGCGACCACGTAAAGTCGGCCGCCGTGGCCGCCTGCTGTTCGGCGCTGTCGAACGCGTCGGCAAACTGCTGGCGGGAAAAGCCGGCCTGTTCGGCAAGCTCGGCCAGCACTGAAGGGCGCGTTACATCACGACCCTGGCCATAAAACGCCTGTTGAATCAGCTTGACCAGTTCCCAGGCGCGTTCCGGCTCCAGGGACCGCGCCGCCGTGACCGCGAGGCAGGCCGGCGTGGTGTCGTAGACAAAGCCTTCCGGCAACGCACCTTCACGCAGGAATGGCTGACCGGTGGCCTCCTCGACCGCCTGCCAATGTTCAAGAATGTAGCGTCGTTTGGAGGCTTCCAGTGGCGAAGCCTCGGAACGCAGCCCGCCCATGACCAGATGCAGCGGTACATCCGCCGCCCGAGCCTGCTGCACCAGCGCATCGGCGACTGGAGCAAAGCCCCAGCACCACGAACACATGGGGTCCATGACATAAATCAGGCGGGCGGACATGGCTCAGGCCTCGGGCAGACGGTAGTTACGACCGATCGGGTGGGGCTGGTTACGCGCCTTGGCCAGTTCGATCTGCTTTTGCCGATCGATGGCGCTGCGACGGGTTTTCTCGCTCAGCGAGTCCCAGCAATGCGGACAGCTTACACCTGGCGAGTAGTGCTCGCTCGCACGGTCTTCGGCACTGATCGGGGTACGACAGGCATGGCACTGGTCGTAGTCACCTTCGGTCAGATCGTGGCGCACGGTGACCCGGTTGTCGAAGACAAAACAGTCGCCACGCCATTGGCTTTCTTCCTGCGGCACTTGTTCCAGGTACTTCAGGATGCCGCCCTTGAGGTGATAGACCTCTTCGAAGCCCTCTCCCAGCATGTAGCTGGAGGCCTTTTCGCAACGAATCCCACCGGTGCAGAACATTGCGACTTTCTTGTGCACCGCCGGGTCGAAGTGCGCCTTGATGTAGTCAGGAAACTCGCGGAAAGAAGTGGTCCTGGGGTCTATCGCGCCTTCGAAAGTGCCAATGGACACCTCATAGTCGTTGCGCGTGTCGATCAGCAGGACTTCAGGGTCGGCGATCAGATCGTTCCAGTCCTTTGGCTCGACGTAGGTGCCCACGGCCTTGTTGGGATCTACGCCCTCAACGCCCAGGGTCACGATCTCTTTCTTGAGCTTGACCTTGGTGCGATAGAACGGCTGCTCTTCGCAGTACGATTCCTTGTGATCGATGTCGACCAGACGCGGGTCGCTGCGCAACCAGGCCATCAGGCCGTCAATGCCCTCGCGGGTGCCGGACACGGTGCCGTTGATGCCTTCATCGGCGATCAACAACGTGCCCTTGATGCCGTTATCGACCATGGCCTGCAACAGCGGCTCACGGAACGCGACGTAATCGCTGAGGGTGACGAATTTGTATAGCGCAGCCACGACGATCGGCTGACTGATCGACTGTTGAGTCATGTATCACTCCAGGTGGCGACCCTCGCAAAGGGCCTACCGGACAAAAATCCGAACAAAAAAAACGCACCGGCCTTGCGGCGCGGTGCGGATTCTAGCAAAAACCGTAGGTAGACAGGCATGTCGGGTCGTTGATTTGAATCAACGACCCGACGGCACGGGTCTCTGAGTGCTCAGTGACCGCCGGCGCATGTCGGCGATGCCGGGGCTGCGCCAGTCTTCGCCCATTCTTCAGGCGTGTAGGTGTGCAAGGCCAGGGCATGAAACTCGCCCATCAGGGCACCCAGGGTGGCGTACACCTTCTGGTGGCGCTTGACCGAGTTCAAACCTTCGAACTGGTCACTGACCAGAACGGCCTTGTAGTGCGTCTGTTCACCACGACTGTGCATGTGGCTCTCGTCGAGCACTTGCAGATGATGCGGCTGCAGCAGCGCCAGCGCCGACTCGATACGTGTTTGCATGGTCATGACGGGATTCGCTTAAGGCTTCTTGGCTGGCGCTGGAGCAGCTGCCTTGGCAGGTTCCAGTTCGGCGGTCATGTCGGCGAGCAGCTTGTTGACCACCGGCACAGCGCTTTCCAGCTTGCCTTGGGTCAACTGAGCCGATTGCTGAGCCAGCTCAGGCATTTTGGTCATCACTTTCTTGCCCAGTGGGGACTGGTAGAACGCAACCAGGTCCTTGAGCTCGCTTTCAGTGAAGTTGGCGGTGTAGAGCTTGACCATTTCAGGCTTCAGCTTGTTCCAGCCAATGGCCTGGTCCAGCGCGGTGTTGGCTTTTGCCTGATAGGTTTCCAGCAGCGCCTTTTTCGAGGCCGGCGCCTTGGTTTCGGCGAAGCGCTGGGCAAACATCTGCTGTACTTGTGCGTACACCGGAGCGCCCAGGCGATCGGCATTGGCAAGTTTCAGGAACGTTTCGGCGCTCGCGTTGTGACTGGCGGTATCGGCGAGGACCTGGCCACTGGCGCAGACCAGAACTACCGCGGTACAAATGGCACGAAGACGGGTCATCGAGTTTCCTTATCTAGCAAGCGAGGCAATACCTCAGGGCCGACCATTCTGCGCTTATACAGGCTTTTGGCTCAACCCCCGGTTCGCCGAGCGGTTAAAAAGCAATGATCGGGAACCCTGTTCGCATATGGACACCTAACGCTGCAATGCACTTAAAGGAGTAAGCACAGTGAGCCGCACAGAAACCGACAGCATCGGCCCGATCGAAGTCCCTGAAGACGCTTATTGGGGAGCCCAGACCCAACGCTCACTGATCAATTTCGCCATCGGCGATCAGCATATGCCGCTGCCGGTATTGCATGCGCTCACGCTGATCAAGAAAGCCGCCGCACGCGTGAACAACCGCAACGGCGACCTGCCTGCCGACATCGCCCGCCTGATCGAACAGGCCGCCGACGAGGTGCTGGACGGCCAGCACGACGCCCAGTTTCCGCTGGTGGTCTGGCAGACCGGCAGTGGCACGCAGAGCAACATGAACGTCAACGAAGTGATCGCCGGACGCGCGAACGAACTGGCAGGCCAGGGTCGTGGCGGCAAGTCGCCAGTTCACCCGAATGACCACGTCAATCGCTCGCAAAGCTCCAACGACTGCTTCCCCACGGCCATGCACATCGCTGCGGCACAGGCGGTGAAAGAGAAACTGCTGCCTGCCATTGCCGAGCTGTCTGCAGGTCTTGCCGAGCAATCCGCGCGGCACATGAAGCTGGTCAAGACCGGCCGCACCCACATGATGGACGCGACACCGATCACCTTCGGCCAGGAGCTGTCCGGCTTCGTGGCGCAGCTGGATTACTCGGAAAAAGCCATTCGCGCCGCGCTGCCAGCGGTCTACGAACTGGCGCAGGGCGGCACTGCTGTCGGCACGGGTCTCAATTCGCCGAAAGGCTTTGCCGAAGCCGTGGCCGCTGAACTGGCTGCGTTGTCGGGCCTGCCATTTGTCACTGCACCCAATAAATTTGCAGCGCTGGCGGGTCACGAAGCGCTCACCTCCCTTTCGGGCGCCCTGAAGACCCTTGCCGGCACCTTGATGAAAATCGCCAATGACCTGCGCCTCCTGGGTTCAGGGCCACGCGCAGGTCTGGCTGAAGTCAGATTGCCAGCCAACGAACCCGGCAGCTCGATCATGCCCGGCAAGGTCAACCCGACTCAGTGCGAAGCGCTGTCAATGCTGGCCTGCCAGGTGATGGGCAACGACGTGACGGTGGGTTTTGCCGCCAGCCAGGGTCACTTGCAACTGAACGTGTACAAGCCGGTCATCATTCACAACATTCTGCAATCGATCCGCCTGCTGGCTGACGGCTGCAGCAACTTCAACGAACACTGCATTGTCGGCATGGAGCCGGATGCCGAGAAGATGGCCGAACACTTGGAACGCGGCCTGATGCTGGTCACCGCCTTGAACCCGCACATCGGCTACGACAAAGCCGCGCAGATCGCCAAAAAGGCCTACACCGATGGGCTGACCCTGCGTGAAGCCGCACTGGCGTTGGGTTACCTGACGGATGAAGAGTTCGACGCCTGGGTGCGTCCTGAAAAAATGCTCGAGGCAGGCAGTAATGGCTGACGCCAAAAGTGGCGCCACGCCGCTGGAAGGCAGCGGCAAACGCATTCTGATGGTCTATGGCACGCCCAAGACCATCAGCCTGTGCCATGCCCTTGCCGAAGCCTACACACAGGGCGCTCGCAGAGAAGGGCATGTGGTCCGGGTGTTAAAACTTGGCGAACTGGATTTCGATCCGGTGCTGCACAGCGGCTACGAACAGAGCCAGACACTGGAACACGACCTGCTCGAAGCCCAGCGACAGATTCACTGGGCCGAGCATCTAGTGTTCGTCTATCCGGTCTGGTGGGGCGGCCTGCCTGCGCTGCTGACCGGTTTTTTCGACAGGGTGCTCACGCCGGGTTTCGCCTTCAAGGCGCATGGACGCAGACACCCTTCCAACGAACTGCTCAAGGGCCGGACGGCAGAGCTGCTGGTGACCATGGACACCCCGCCCCGCTACTTCCGCTGGATCTACGGCGCTCCGGCGCACCGGCAGATGATTCGCACCATCCTCGGATTCTGTGGCATCAAGACCAGACGCCTCACCGAATTCGCCCCGGTGCGCACCTCGACCGAAGAGCAGCGGCAGCAATGGCTTCATCAGGCAGTGGCACTGGGCAAGCGCTGAACCTGATCAGGCCTGGGCCAGCCTCGCCCTTCTCGCTTTCAACCCCGCGATCAAAGATGGCCCGAGCGCGGTGAGCGCCGACCCCAGCACTACCAGCAGCGCGCCGCCGTAACCCAGCGCGTTGATCTCTTCGGCCTGAACATAGGTCGGCCACAACCAGGCTGCAATCGCCACCGAAGCCAGTGTGATCAAAGGCGTCAGGGCAAGCGTCGCACTGACCCGCGAGGCCTCCCAGTGCGCCAGCGCTTCGGCAAAAGCGCCATAGGCCACCAGCGTATTCAGACAGCAGGCCAGCAGTAGCCAGCCCTGCAGCGGGCTCAGTTGCAACGCCTGAGCGGGATGAGCCCATGGCGTGATCAGCAACGCACAGAATAGGTAGATCACCATCATGACCTGCAGCGAGTTCCACACCGTCAGCAGTTGCTTCTGGCTCAGTCCGTAGAAGGTCCAGACCACTGACGCCATGATCACGATCAGCACACCCAGGGTGTAGTCGCCCAGCGAGGTGAGCAGCTCGACGAGACGCTGATTGAAGAACAACCCGAAGCCGATCAGCAGGATCGCAAGACCGATGCCCTGCCCCAGACTGAAACGTTCCTTGAACAAAAAGATGCTGCTGATCAGCAACAGGATCGGTCCGATCTGAATCAGCAACTGCGTCGTACCGGGGCTGAGCATGCGCAGCCCGACCAGATACAACATGTAGTTGCCCACCAGCCCCAATACCGCCAGCACGACCAGTGCCTTGCCCTTGCGACCCAGCAGCTTGAAGCTGGGCAGACGCTTGACCGAAGCCAGCCAGACAAACAGCAGAGAGCCGGACACCAGCAACCGGAACCAGGTAACGGTCACCGGGTCCATCGCCTGCAACACCTGTTTGAGTTTGACGGGCAGGATGCCCCAGAGCAGAGCGGTCAACAACGCAAGGCAAAGGCCATACACCCAGCGGCCAGATGAAATGTGCATCACAGGTTCCAAAACAAGGCAGGACAAGGCCTTCATTCTAGGCGCTGATCCGCAAAGCGACAGTTACAGCTGGGCAGCGTTATCGGCGCAAAGTGTTTTGCTCACGATTGGCGCTCACGATGAACGCTCGCCATGGTTGCGCTGGTAGGTATCGCTGCCCATGGCCTGAATCTGGCCTTCTATCAAGGCATCGAACGGCCTGAGCAGCGCCTCGAAGGACCCTGGCGCTTCGAGTGTCTGCAGGGCATGAACAATCGCCTCAAGCGTCGACAGTGCATCCGGTCCGGGCGCCTTGCGTAAACGGTAACGTGAGGCCGGTACATTGCCGAGCGTGACACGCGGCAGCGCAGCCAGCGGCGGATTGAGGTGCAACAACTTCCGCGCCTTGCGCCAGGTACCGTCAGGGACCACCAACAGGGTCGGCAGCGCTTCGGCCTGCCCGACAGTCAACGGCTGCGCGGCATCACCTGGAAACAGTAGTCGTGGCTGATAACCGGGCGGATTGAGCAGTTCTGCAAGGTCTTCGAACACTTCGCCGATCCTGAGCTGGGCATTGCTCAGCCCGAGTGCGGCAAAGCGTGCAGTGTTCAACGCGTGCTTGGCTTCGTCCGGGTGCTGCAGGATGAGCACCCGGGTTCGACTGTCCAGTTGTGGAATCAAGGCGCAGAGGCAGTGAGCATCGGGACGCAGGCAACGTTCGCATCGGCTTCGGGACATCGTTTTTACAACTCGCTGGTCACACTGGCAGACAGCAAGACAGGACCGGCATGCCGTCTGTCGCGCAACGTGGCAGTTTAAACAACTCGTCACCATTGCGCCGGGCTATCAACGGCTGCGCTTGGGATTTGAGCTAGCCTAATTGCACAGGGCTGGTGACATGAAGTCCCCCTGCTTGGATCATAACGATCAATAACAGGGGTTCTCATGAGTCGCGAGGAGATCAAACAGAGGGTGCTGGATGCGTTGGGCGTGATCCTCGTGGACAAGGCCGAAATTCGCGACGACGCCACATTCAAGGACCTGAGGCTGGATGACGAGGACGTGGACGAACTGTTCGCTCAACTGGGAGGCGAATTCAATTTCGAGTTTCCCGACTTCATTCGCAAGCGCGCCCTGAATAAACCCGAGCACCTTTCACTGCCAATGGTGGTAGATCTGATTCTGCTGATGCAGCAGGAATCGTCGTCAGAGGGAGATAATCATAAGAGAAAGCGTCGTCGACCCCTTAGCGACAATGATCGGTAGCGTGGTTTCATGTCGGGACGCGGGCGCGCCCCGATGCGATGGCATTTTTACGCTGCCCTTGCGACAGCGCGTGCCTGTACAACCTATCGGCGCGGGCGGCGACGTGTGTCGTCGGTGCGAACCGGAATGGGCTGCAGCTTTGGTCGTTCGATCAGACCCAGCGCAACACCCACATCATGGAGCCATTCTTGCAGTTTGCTGTTCATAAAGCCCCCTTCAGGGAAAACACGGCAACCAACCTGTGCTGATCACTCAATAGAGATCATAGAAGCATACGTTCGGTTCGCCGAGCGTTACGGAAAACAATTTTCCCGATATGGGCAATGTGACACCTGCGGGGAATTCCTTCTAGTCTTTGCGACGGACGGACACCGGTGTTTTCTCACTCAGGCAGACGGACCAACCCTTCGTCGTCGGTCATGGCCCGCTCAAGCAAATCAGGGGGCAGGCTTTTACTGGCCCGCGCGCCAAGCAACTTCAACTGCTCACTGCGACTGACCAGATTGCCGCGCCCCTCCGTCAGCTTGTTACGCGCGGCCGAATAGGCCTTGTCCAGTTGCTGAAGACGACTGCCCACCTCGTCCAGATCCTGAATGAACAGCACGAACTTGTCGTACAGCCAGCCGGCACGCTCGGCGATCTCGCGGGCATTCTGGCTCTGGCGCTCCTGCTTCCACAGGCTGTCGATCACCCGCAGCGTGGCCAGCAGCGTCGTGGGGCTGACGATCACGATGTTGCGGTCGAAGGCTTCCTGAAACAGATTCGGCTCGGCCTGCAGCGCGGCGGAAAAAGCCGCTTCGATCGGCACGAAGAGCAGCACGAAATCCAGGCTGTGCAGCCCTTCAAGACGTTTGTAATCCTTGCCCGAAAGCCCTTTGACGTGATTGCGCAGCGACAGGACATGCTGTTTGAGTGCGGCCTGCCCGATGACCTCGTCATCCGCCGACACGTACTGCTGATACGCCGTCAGACTGACCTTGGCATCCACCACCACCTGTTTGTCACCCGGCAACATGATCAGCACGTCAGGCTGGAAGCGCTCGCCATCCGGCCCCTTGAGGCTGACCTGGGTCTGATACTCGCGCCCCTTCTCGAGCCCTGCGTGTTCCAGCACGCGCTCCAGGATCAGCTCACCCCAGTTGCCCTGAGTCTTCTGCCCCTTGAGAGCACGCGTCAGGTTGGTGGCTTCATCGCTCAGACGCAGATTGAGCTGTTGCAGGCGCTCCAGCTCCTTGGCAAGCGAGAATCGCTCACGGGCTTCATTCTGGTAGCTCTCCTCGACGCGCTTTTCGAACGACTGAATACGCTCTTTCAAAGGCGTCAGCAGTTGCCCCAACTGCTGCTGGCTGGTTTCGGCGAAGCGCTGCTCGCGCTCATCGAAAATCTTGCCCGCCAGTTCCGCGAACTGTGCACGCAGTTCGTCGCGGGAACCCTGAAGGTCATTCAGCCGCTGCTGGTGACTGTCCTGCTGTTCACGCAGTTCGGCACCGAGCGCCGCGCATTGCGCATCGAGGCGACGCAACTCGGCCTCCTTGATGGCGCGCTCCTGATTAAGCCCCTGCGCGACATCACGGGCGTTATCGGACTCCTGCCGCAACAACTCGACCTCCCTGCGCAAGGCTGCAAGGTCAGCCTGCTTGGCGGCGTTGGCCTGGCTCAGGTCGCTGATCTCGTCACGGCTGGCGTCCAATTGCGCATTGAGACCGTCCTGAGCCATTTGCGCCATGCTCAGGCGCTCGTCCAGCAAGGCAGTCTCGGCATCGCGACGTGTCAGACGGCGCTGCAACTGCCAGACCCACGCCAGCAACGGCAACGCTGCAGCGCCCAGGCCGAACAACAGGCTGTTCAAGTCAAATGCCATAACGACTCCGTGCGTGCCGAATGAGTGCCAGCCGCATTATGCGTAAAGCGTTCAGAAAAATAGAGAGTGCATCAATGACAACGGAAAGTGCATCAATGACAACGAAAAGTGCAGCCATGACAGCGCCTCGGACAGCCATCCAGAAGCAGCGCAGGGGCAAATCGGGGGACGAGATTCTACTCGCTTTTGATGTCAACGACACCCCCAATTCTGTGTCGTTTCGGATCGGGACAATCCACAGAAGCTGTGGATAACTCAGTGGACAACACCCCTTTAACTCTCTCAAACGCAGGCAGAATGGGGCCTGCGCTCAAACTGACGATTTTTTCACCAGTTTAAAAAAACGATGTTTTTCATTGACTTAATAATTCACCATCAGAAATCAAACCCTTAGCGACGCATGTGACAGTGATGTGGCAGCTTGTGACGCTAATGTGCACAACTCTGAAACGTCCATTTTTTCAGGCGTTTCAAATCCTTTGCAGAAGCCGCCTGATTGCGACGCTTTCTCAATGAATCTGTGGCTCGCAGGGCATATTCCGAACACGCCGAACACCCATTGAATCGGCTCTTGAACGGCCAGGCCGCACCTGTGAATCCTTGCGTGCGACAAAAGGCGTGCGCTGCGGTCCAAACGAGCGCCGAGAAAACCGCATCACGATTCATGCTTGCGATTATTGAAGGGACACGATGAAAGAAGTAGTGAAGTTCTTCGTGCTGTTGATGGCTGTCTGCATCACGGCAGTCGGCGCCAGCATCGTCCTGCCGCCGCCGGATGGTGGCGTCTTCGCCTACACCATTCTGCTATCGGGCATCGCCGTGGCCCTGATCATCTGCAGTGACCTGAGCAAGGGACGCATCAACAATGTCGGCGACATCATGCGCGCCATCGAAAGTCGTAAGTCCACGCCCCTGACCCTGGCAGCCTATGCGCTGGGCTGTTCGATGGTGGCCTGCGCCACGGTACTGATCTATCGAATCTCCGACCACTGGTAGCTGTTGATTTGTATACACACTTGCAATTCACTTCAGGCTTGATTAGCATAGCCGCCGTTAGTACCAAGCTGAAAATCAATTCCGGTCGACAAGTCCCCCAGTGTTAGCTCTTTCCAAAGAAAGGGAATGCTGACTACAAGGGATCGACCACCTCGATGGTTTCCAGGCATGACCCTTTCGCATATGTGAGCCACACCTTGGCGGCAATGCAGTTACGGCTATCATGTTCTGCTTCAACCAGCCTGCAATTGATCAGGATCTTCACCCGGAGCGTCGAACCTTTGCTCCTGTTGTGTTGCCTGCCCTCCTAAGTACCTACCAGCCAGCCAGAGCGCCATACGATAAAGCGCGCTTCAATTGACTGTCTTGTTCCAGTCAGGTTCTCCGCCCAGCCAGGCTTTACCAATTACTGCCGGCCCGCGTTTACTGGAATCTTTATTTATGCACGGTATTGTTCCGTGTTGATTCAGGAAACACCTAACATGACTCACCATAACCAGACCCAACATGCCATTCATACGTTGACCAACGCATTCGCGCCAATGAATTGCCTGATCATGGCGGCCCGCAAAGGCTGCTTCAGCTTCACTATCGTCAACGAGCACGGCATCGCCCGCCACAGCGAGCGCCTGTACCCCGATCAATACGCCAGCGCCGAACCGCTGCAGGCCGTGATCGAGCGTACCCGTCAGGCACTCATTGCCTGATAGACGAACGCAGCACCGCAAGCCCGAAACCCCGCCATCACCTGGCGGGGTTTTTTATTGCCTGCATTTTCTGTTCGGATGAATCCGGCTAATTGCCAACTGATCCAGCCGCTTATCGGCAAAGCCGCAAACAATTTAAAAACAGGCCGTTACACCGCAAATCTGATACTACACTTCAACTCGGGCGACCTGAGGCCGCCTCCGGAAGCCCCCCGCACCCTCCACTTCGCCAGGCACCAGAGGGGCACGCAGTCATACATCCGAGCGCCGACAGTATTATGGGTATTGCAGCCATAGAATTATGCCGTCACGTCATCCGCCCCACACTGACGTATCTGGATCGCCGAAGCCATCGTGCCGAATCCCTGTTGCTGGGCATTGCCGCCAGCCAGTCAGCGTTCGGCGCCGACCTGGACAGCCGCCGCGGGCATGGCCTCTATCGCATACCGGAGCTCAGGCACAAGCAGCTCTGGGACAACTACCTGGCTCTGGATCCTGACCTTGCCAGCCGGGTCAGAGGCCTTGCCAGCCAGCATGCCTTCCTAAGCGGTCCGCATCTGGAATTGACCGTCAATCTGCGCTACTCGACGGCCATCGCCTTGATGATGATCGAAGCCGCGAACACGCTCCTTCCTGCCGAAGACGATCCACTGGCCATGGCCAGAATCTGGAGAACCGTTTTTCAGCCCCAGGGAAGACTCAGGGATTTTGTCGCGTGCTGGAATGCCAGTGTCGCACCGCTGTATTTACCGGCATGAGCCCAACACTGGAATTAGAAGATCGGCAGTGTTCGCTGCAAGATAGATGGATTGTCCTACAAGAATAGCTCTAACTCGGGCTCTTCAGGCTATAGCGCGCCGTCGAAAATGTTGGTAATTTCCGCCCGGTGATCACAAGGAGTTCTAATAATGAAAATAATGACAAAAGTAATGAACAGGACAACACTGGGTCTGGCTATCGGTCTGGCCTCCTCTCAGCTATTCGCTGCAGGTTTTGCACTCAACGAACAAAGCGTCAGCGGCATGGGCACCGGTTTTGCCGGTCGCTCCTCGTCTGCCGATGATGCAAGCACCGTCTTCGGCAACCCTGCCGGCATGTCCCGCCTCAAGCGCGAAGAAATCAGCGTGGGCGCGGCAGCCGTGATCGCCAAGACCAACATCGACAACGGCCGTGGGACCTTTGGCGGCAGCAACGACGGCGACATGGTTCCTGTCGTGGGCGTGCCCATGGGCTACTACGTCAAGCCGATCGATGATCACTGGGCATTCGGCCTGGGCATGTATGCCCCGTTCGGCCTGGTGACCGACTACGAAAGCGGCTTCGCAGGCCGCTACTGGGGCGACAAGAGCCACGTACAGGTTGTCACCCTCCAGCCGACCGTCAGCTATGCCTTCAATGACAAGGTGTCCATCGGTTTCGGTCCTACCATCAACCGCATCGACGGCGAGCTGACCTCCTCCACGCTCAACGCTGCAACGCCGGGCCGTAACGACGGCAAGGTGAAAATCGAAGGTGACGACACCGCGCTGGGCTTCAACGTCGGCGTGTTGGTACAGGCCACTGACACCACCCGCCTGGGCCTGACCTACCACTCCAAGGTCGACTACAAGCTCAAGGGCAAGACCAAGATCGAAGGCTCCGGCTTCGGTCCGTTCGGCGGCCAGAAATACGACGCCTCGCTGGACATCTCCACGCCTGAGTCGGTGGACTTCTCCATCACCCAGCAGATCGATGAAAACTGGACTGTCTACGCAGGCAGCACCTGGACCCGCTGGAGCCGCCTGACCGACATCACCGTCAACAACGACGGCGTTCCACCACAGCTGGGCGGCTCCGCAGGCCCGATCGGCACCATCTCCGAAGAGCAGGACTGGCACGACACTTGGGCTCACGCCATCGGTGCTTCGTACAAGGTCAACAAGGAGTGGACACTGCGCACCGGCTTCTCCGTGGACCAGGCACCGACCAACAACGTCAATCGCTCCCCACGCATCCCGACCGGCGACCGCAAGATCGTCAGCTTCGGTGCCGGCTGGAGCCCGACCGACGACCTGACCATCGACGTAGCGTACTCGTACCTGCGTGAAGATGAAGCCAAGATCCGCAACAGCAGCGCCACCAAAGGCTCTTACAGCGCGGACTTCCGCAACACCGCGCACGGCGTTGGTACTTCGGTCACCTATCGCTTCTGATGGACAACTGAAAACCGGCTGAAAAAAGCCCGCACATCCTCAGGGAGTGCGGGCTTTTTGTTGCGCTCGATAAATGCTCAGCGTCACGGGATGCATGCCCACTTTAGAGCGATGGGCACGATCAATGTCGAGGCAGACTTGTGATGATCGTTCCTACGCTCCCGCGTAGTAACGCCGCCCAGGACGCTCCGCGTCCGCTTTCGAATGCAACGCAAAGCGTCACCTCACGCCGCCTGCCTCAAGGCTTCGACGCAATCGCCTTCTCGATGGCCGCAATCAGATCAGGATCATCGGGCTTGGTCATGCTGGAGAAGTTGGCGACCACGTTGCCTTTGCGATCCACCACGTACTTGTAGAAGTTCCAGCGCGGAGCGCTGCTCTGTTCGGCCAGCACCTTGAACAGGTGGGTGGCGTCGTCGCCTCGCACGGCCTGCGGCTCGGTCATGGTGAAGGTCACGCCGTAATTGACGTAGCAGACCTTGGCAGTCTCTTCTCCGTCCTTGGCCTCCTGCTTGAAGTCGTTGGACGGCACACCCAGCACTTCAAGGCCCTGCCCCTTGTAGCGCTGACTCAGCTCTTCAAGGCCTTTGAACTGCGGGGCGAAGCCGCAGAAGCTGGCGGTATTGACGACCACCATCGGCTTGCCTGCATAGCGCTGGCACAGGTCGATGTTTTCCTTGGAACGCAGCTTGGGCAGCTCGCCTTGCAACAGGGCCGGGCAGTCGGCGGCCATGGCAGTGCCGCTCATGGCCAGCAGCAGGAAGGGAATCGATATAAAGCGAGTGTTCATCAAGGCGTCCCTGGGGTTGTTGGCTGTCTGCCGACACGCTACCCCAACCGACGCCTTCTGCCTAGCAAGCGCCCATGCCCAGTTGCAAGGCAGCCAGCCCGACCTGCTGCCAGCCCCACCAGACCAGCGCCAGCACGGCGCCGCCACCGGCAAGCGCTGCCAGCAAAGGCCAGTGTCGGCTCACGCGACACCCGCCTGCGCCTGCAACCGCGCCACAGGGCGCTCACGCACCGGCCAGTTGAGGGCGGCCGCCAACAGACTGAGCAGGATCGACACTTGCCAGATCAAGTCGTAACTCCCGGTATGGTCATACACCAGCCCACCCAGCCAGCCGCCGAGAAACGCACCCAACTGGTGGAACAGAAAGACGATACCACCGAGCATCGACAGATTGCGCACCCCGAACAGGGTCGCGACCGTACCGTTGGTCAGCGGCACGGTGGACAGCCACAACAGCCCCATCGCGACACCGAACAGGTAAGCGGTGGTCTGGCTGAGCGGAATCCACAGGAACAAGACGATCACAACAGCGCGCAGCAGGTACAGCGCCGTCAGCAGACGCGGCTTGGACATGCGTCCACCCAGCCAGCCCGCCGTATAGGTGCCGAAGATATTGAACAGGCCAATCAGCGCCAGCACCGTGGTGCCGACCTTGGCGGGCAAATGCTGATCCACCAGGTAGGCAGGCAGATGCACGCCGATGAACACCACCTGAAAGCCACAGACGAAAAAGCCCAGCGCCAGCAGCCAGAAACCGGAGTGCGAGCAGGCCTCACGCAATGCTTCACCCAGTGTTTGCTGAACACCCACGGATTCGGTCGGTTTATCCTTGAGCATGCCTACCAGCGGCAGGATCAGCGCCACCATCACGCCCAGCACCACCAAGGCGCCAGACCAGCCCAGCCAGCCGATCAGCCCCAGCGTACCGGGCAGCATGGCAAACTGGCCGAACGAACCGGCAGCACTGGCGATCCCCATGCCCATGCTGCGTTTCTCGGCCGGCAAGGCCCGCCCGACGACGCCGAGGATCACGGAAAACGAGGTGCCGGAAAGACCGATGCCGATCAGCAGGCCCGCACTCAGGGACAGGCTCAGGGGTGAATCCGCCATGCTCATGCACAGCAGGCCCACGGCATACAGCACGCCGCCGACAAACACGACCCGGGCCGCGCCAAACCGATCTGCCAACGCTCCGGCAAAAGGCTGCGCCAGCCCCCACATCAGGTTCTGCAGGGCGATGGAGAACGCAAAGACCTCACGCCCCCATCCGAAGTCTGCGCTCATGGGCGCGAGAAACAGACCGAAACCGTGCCGCGTTCCAAGGGAAAGCGCGAGGATCAGCGCACTCCCGAGCAGTATCCAGCCGCTGGTACGCCAGACTGATGTCATTGTTTAAAGCTCCCTGACCGGAAATGCGTGGATATGCCCGTAAATCAATAACGGCGAAATTACGCCTCGGTGCAAGAGCCTGTCAATCGGATATCAGCGAATGCTCAGAACAGCACCATCGCCAGCAGTACCGCCACCTCGAGCAGTTCAAGCAACGCGCCCGCGGTGTCCCCGGTGGTGCCACCCAGACGACGAGTCATTACCTGACGCAACCACAGAAAGCAGGCCATCGAAGCCACCACAGCAGCCAGTCCCGACCAACCTGCGAACAACACGCAGGCCACACCACTGACCAGCAGCACTCGACGCGCCGCGCCACGTGGCAAATGGTCCGCCAGCGCCTGCCCCAGACCACCGGCACGCACATAGGGCGTGCTCAGAAACAGCCCCAGCATGGCGCTGCGTCCAATCAGCGGTGCCAGCAGCAGCGCGATGCTGTGATGACTTTCAATCAACGCCAGGATGGCGGTGAATTTGAGCAGCAGCACCAGCACCAGCGTGACCACGGCAATCGGCCCGCTGCGCGGGTCTTTCATGATGGTCAGGGTTCGCTCGCGATCACCGAAACCGCCCAGCCAGGCATCGGCGCTGTCTGCCAGTCCATCCAGATGCAGTCCCCCACTCAGCAGCACCCAGGCGCAGAGCAGCAAGGCAGCGTGCAGCATCAAGGGCGCACCGGCCAGCAATGCATTCAGGCTCATCAATACGATGCCGAACAGCACGCCCACCAGAGGATAGAACAACAGCGAGCGTCCGGTTTCCTTGGGCTTCGGCATGCCGGGCAGGCGGATCGGAAAGCTGCCGAGAAATTGCAGGGCGATCCAGAAGGGCAGCATGTCAGGACTCCGTGAGAACGCCTTCAGCGGCAACATTGATCGATAACAGCGCGCCATGCCCAACGACCACCTGCAGCAGCTGCTCACGCGGCAGGCCACGCGCCTGGGCCAGCAACAGACGCATCACGCCACCATGACTGACCAGCAGCACCCGCTCACCGGCGTACCTGTCATGCAGACGTTGCACCGCACCCAGAACCCGCGCTGAAAAGTCGATCACGCGCTCGCCATTGGGCGGCGTGAAGGCATATGGATCGTTCCAGAACAGCCCCAGGCCTTCGGCATCCGTCTCCATCAGTTGCGCAGGGCTGTGGCCTTCCCAGTCACCGAAATGCAGTTCCTGCAGCCCAGGTTCGAGCTCCATGGGCAGGGACAGTCGCGCAGCCAGCTCTTCGGAAAAACGCGCGCAACGCTGCAGAGGCGAACTGACAATCCGATCCCAAGGCCCGGCTTCAGTGACGGCCGAGCGCATCTGCTGCCAACCCAGATCAGTCAGCGCATCGTCAATACTGCCCCGCAGACCGCCGCCCTGCTCGGTCTCACCGTGACGCAGCAAATCCAGACGCAGGGTCATGCCGGGCGATCCGATACGCTGGCTTCGGCAAAGGTCGACATGCCGTTGTGCAGCGCACAGGCCATCCGCACCAGCGGGACGGCCAGTGCGGCGCCACTGCCCTCACCCAGTCGCAAGCCAAGGTCGAGCAACGGTTCGGCCTGAAGAATCTCCAGCACATGACGATGACCCGTTTCAGCGCCACGATGGCCGAACACCAGCCAGTTGCGGCATGACGGGTTCAGGCGCACGGCCACCAGTGCCGCCACGCTGCAGATGAAACCGTCCACCAGCGCGACGATGCCTTCCTGCGCGCAGGCCAGATAAGCACCGGTCAACGCGGCAATCTCGAAACCGCCGAGGCTGAACAGGCTGTGCAGCGGATCACCTGCGTGTTCAGCGTGCAGCTTCAAGGCACGCTCGATGACCCGAGTCTTGTGTTCGATGCCTTCGGCGTTCAGCCCGGTGCCAGGGCCGACCAGCAGTTGCGCCGCGCACTCCAGCATGGAGCAGGCAACCGCACTGGCAGCGGTGGTATTACCGATGCCCATTTCGCCACCGATGAACAACTCGGTCCCTGATGCCTTGGCACGCAGCACACTGTCACGTCCGGCCTGCAAGGCTGCCAGCCCCTGCTCAGCCGTCATGGCCGACCCCTGGGCGAAGTTGGCGGTGCCTGCGCCGAGGCGCAAATTCCGCACACCCGGCAGGTCCACCGGCAGAACCGTGCCCAGATCCACCACGTCCAGCTGCGCCGAAAGCTGCTGCGCCAGCACACTAATTGCCGCGCCGCCGTTGACGAAGTTGTGCAGCATCTGGCCAGTGACAGCCTGCGGATAGGCCGAAACCCCCTCAGCGACCACGCCATGATCACCGGCAAAAATCGCGATCCACACCTGATCGGCTGCCGGACGCTCACGCCCCTGCAGACCGGCAAGCTGCACCGCCAGACGCTCCAGTTGCGCCAGCGAGCCGGCCGGTTTGGTCAGTTGTTGCTGACGGGCCAGCGCCGCTTCACGCATCGGCGCGTTGATGGCCTGTGCGGATTCGAGCCACCAGGAATTACTCATAGCGCAGTTCCTTTCAAAGTCAGGGGCAAGCCCGCCACGGTCAGCACTACGCGCTGGCAACGTTCGGCAAGGGCTTGATGCAGGAGGCCGGCTTCGTCGACATAGCGTCGAGTCAGCTCGCCGAGCGGCACAACGCCAAGCCCGGTTTCGTTACTGACGAAAATGATTTCGCCTGGAAGCGCCGCCACGCAGTCGAGCAACGCATCACGCTCCTGCGCCAGACGTTCGGGGCTGTCGAGCATCAGCAGATTGGTCAGCCACAGGGTCAGGCAATCGACCAGCAGACAATGATCGGGCGCGGCGTTTTCTCGCAGCACGCGTGCCAGTTCGACCGGTTCTTCCGCCAGCCCCCATTGCTCGGGGCGACGGGCGCGATGGCTGGCGACGCGCTGGTTCATCTCGCCGTCCAGCGGCTGGCTGGTGGCGATGTAGGTCACGTTCAGACCGCACTCGGCCGCCAGTTTTTCGGCCAGTCGGCTCTTGCCGGAGCGCGCGCCACCCAGGATCAGTTGCAGCATTTCAGTTCGTCTCCAATCCGCACAGTTGACGCAGCAAGGTGCCATCCAGGTGCTTTTCCACCAGATCCGCCAGACGCTCGATGTCCCGCTCGCGCAGGGCGTGATAATCGACCTCCTGCACATCGCGAAGCCCGGCCCAGCGCAACAGGGCGCTGCACGCGGCAGGCGACTCGAACAGGCCGTGAAGGTACGTCCCGAGAATCTGCCCATCGGCGCTCTGCGCACCATCGCAACGACCGTCGTCCAGCCGCACGGCAGCCTGTTCCAGCGCCGCCCCCGTGGTGACGCCGGCATGGATCTCGTAACCGCTGACCTCGGCATCTTCCAGCGTCAGGCGGCCACGTACGTTACGCAGCTGTTTCTCGGATTCCAGCACCGTGCTCATCGCCAGCAGGCCAAGACCCGGGCTTGAACCCGCCGCGCCTTCCAGCCCCAGCGGGTCGTGCATCTGCTCGCCGAGCATCTGCAACCCACCGCAGATACCCATCACCTTGCCGCCGTAGCGCAAGTGCTTCTGGATGGCGTCTTCCCAACCATTGGCACGCAGGTACGCCAGGTCGCTGCGCACGCTTTTCGAGCCGGGCAGGATAACCAGGTCGGCAGGCGGTATCGCCTGACCGGGGCCGACGAACTGCAGATTGACCTGCGGATGCAGGCGCAGCGGGTCGAAGTCGGTGTGATTGCTGATGCGCGGCAAGACCGGCACCACCACATTGAGCACCTGCTCGACCTTGTCGGTCTGGCGCTGATCCAGACCGTCTTCGGCCTCAAGATGCAGGTCCATCACATAGGGCAGCACGCCGACCACCGGCTTGCCGGTGCGCGCTTCCAGCCAGTCCAGACCCGGTTGCAGCAAGGCGATGTCGCCGCGAAAACGATTGATGATGAAGCCTTTGACCCGCGCCTGCTCGCTGGGCGACAGCAGCTCCAGGGTGCCGACCAGATGCGCGAAAACACCACCACGGTTGATGTCGGCGATCAGCAGGACCGGACAATCGACGGCTTCGGCGAAGCCCATGTTGGCAATGTCATTGGCGCGCAGGTTGATCTCGGCAGGCGAACCGGCGCCTTCGACCATGATCACTGGATAGTGATGTCCCAGCCGCTCGTGAGACTCCAGCACCGCGCGCATGGCGATCTCTTTGTAGCCGTGATACGCCACCGCATTCATGGTGGTGACTGCGCGGCCATGGATGATCACCTGCGCGCCGGTGTCGCTGTTGGGCTTGAGCAGCACCGGATTCATGTCGGTGTGTGGCTGCAGATAACACGCCTGGGCCTGCACCGCCTGGGCGCGACCAATCTCGCCGCCGTCGGCGGTCACGGCACTGTTGAGCGCCATGTTCTGCGGCTTGAACGGGACGACCTTCACACCCTGTCGCGTCAACCAGCGGCACAGAGCGGTCACTAGCGTGCTTTTGCCGGCGTCGGACGTGGTGCCTTGTACCATCAGCGTGGCCATCAGGATTCCTTGCGGTATTCAAACAGAACAGTGTGCAGACGACGCCAGTCAGCTTCGTCGCAGGGCAGCCCGAAACGCAGGCTGGAGACTTCAGGCGTCGCCCCTTCGAACAGACGCAGCAACACCCCGCGTCGGGCACAGAACTCATGGATGGCCCGGGCTTCAGGCGTGACCAGCCACTGAAACAACGCACAGCCGCCGTGCGGTACAAGGCCGTAGAGCTCGAGCAGCGTTACCAGACGATCACGCGCCTGATCGGTGCGCACGCGCTGCTGCGCCTGCCATTCGCGGTCATTCAGACACGCCTGCCCCAGAATCCGCGTCGGACCGCTGACCGACCACGGGCCGATTTCCTGCGCCAGTAACCTGAGCAGCGCGGGTTCGGCCAGCACGAAGCCAAGCCTGACCCCGGCCAATCCGAAAAACTTGCCGAACGAGCGCAGCACGACCAGTCCGATACGCCAGGTTTCAGCTGCCAGGCTCAGCTCAGGGGTGTTATCCATGAAGGCCTCGTCCACCACCAGCCAGCCGCCCCGCTCTGCCAGCCGCGCATGCCATCCCAGCAGGCGCTCGGCGCTCAGATGCAAACCGGTCGGGTTGTTGGGGTTGACCACCACCAGCACATCAAGGCTGTCGAGGAAGTAATCCACCTCGTGCTCGCCGACCTCACGCACCACATAACCCTGCTTGCGCCAGGCGTGCGCATGTTCGGCGTAGCACGGCGACAGCACGCCCACCCGACCCGCACTGCGCACTCGCGGCAGCGCCTGGATCGCCGCCTGCGAACCCGCAACAGGCAACACCTGTGACACGCCGTAATAGGCGCAGGCAGCGGTCTCCAGACCGTCATCGTTCTCGGGCAGGCGCGCCCAGGCACGCAAAGGAATCTCCGGTACCAGCGCGGGCCACGGCGCGATGCCGGTGGACAGGTCCAGCCAGCCGGCCTGATTGATACCATAGTGCTGCGCCGCAGCGCGCAGTCGCCCGCCGTGCTCAAGCATAGAATGCTGTCCCGACGCACAGCACCAGCAACCACAGCCAGACGCCGCGCTGCACAAGCTCCCAGCCGCGGTCGATGGAGTCGGCATCGGCGGGTGCGCCTTCGCCCAGTTGCGGACGCTGATGCAGTTCGCCGTGATAGATCGCCGCGCCACCCAATTCGACGCCCAGCGCGCCGGCACCGGCCGCCATTACGGGACCTGCGTTGGGACTGTCCCAGGTCGGTCCCTGAGTGCGCCAGCAACGCAGTGCCAGCCGGGTTTTGCCCAGTATCGCGTAGGTCAGCGCCACCAGGCGCGCAGGAATATAGTTGAGCAGGTCATCGATCTTCGCCGCCGCCCAGCCGAAACGCTCGAAACGCTCGTTGCGATAGCCCCACATGGCATCCAGCGTATTGCTCAGTCGATAGAGCACCACGCCGGGAACACCGGCCACGACAAACCAGAACAGTGCAGCGAATATTGCATCGCTGCCGTTTTCCAGCACCGACTCGGTGGCCGCGCGGGCGACTTCGGTCGCATCCAGTTCGCTGGTCTGGCGGCTGACCAGATAGCCGACGCGACGACGCGCCTCTTCCAGATCATCGCTGCGCAATGCCTGAGCCACCGGCTGCACATGCTCGCCGAGGCTGCGCATGCCCAGCGCGCAATACAGCGCCAGAATCTCCACCAGCCAACCCACGAACGGTGCCCAACTCAGCAGCGTGGCCAGCAGCGTCAGCGGGATCACCGCCACGAACCAGGCCGTGACGCCATGGCTGCGCCAGCCCCGGCCGCCGCTGTTGAAGCGCTGCTCCAGACGATTGGCAAAGCGCCCGAACGCCACCAGCGGATGGGAGCGTTTCGGCTCGCCGAGCAGCGCATCCAGCGCAACCCCGGCCACGCTCAACAGCGCCACACTCATTGACTCACTCCCCATTGATTCTCATACAACAGTTCACTCAGCGGACGCGCCTGCGCCCAACCTTCCAGCACCAGCATGGGTGCTGGGTAAAATTCTTTCACGGGGCCCAGGCAGAGAATCGCCAGCGGCTTGGCGCCTTCCGGCATCGCCAACAGATCGGCCAGTGCGTCAGGGTCGAACAACGACACCCAGCCCATGCCCAGCCCTTCGGCGCGCGCAGCCAGCCACAGGTTCTGGATCGCGCAGGACAACGACGCCATGTCCATTTCCGGCAGGGTGCGACGGCCAAAGATGTGCTGCTCGCGACCTTCCATCAGCGCGGCAACCAGCACCTCGGCGCAGTCGTTGATGCCTTCGACCTTGAGCTTCATGAACTCGTCGGTCCGCTCGCCCAGTGCTTCGGCCGTACGGACCCGCTCTTCTTCGACCTGCGCCTGCATCCTGACGCGTAGCGCCGGGTCGCTGATCCGAATGAACCGCCAGGGCTGCATCAGGCCAACGCTGGGTGCCTGGTGTGCAGCTTCCAGCAAACGGGCAAGCAGTTCGGGCGCCACGCTGCCACCGACGAAGTGCCGCATGTCGCGGCGCTCGGCAATGGCGCGGTACACCGCTGCCCGCTCTTCATCATTGAACGCATGTTCGGTCATGGCTTGAACAGGGCCGCAATTGCCTGGGGACAGGACGGAAAATAGAAATGGATATAGGTCGCGGTAAGACGGCCTTCACGATAAACCGCTTCCGCACCGCGCCCGCCGTTGGGGCTGACGCCTCGGCCAATCGGCTGCAGTTCGGTGGTGGTCAGAGAATGGTGATAGGTGTGACCGCGCAACTCGCCTTCCGGCATCTCGACCGCCTGCAACGCCAGCGCCGCCAGCCGTTTCTGCATGGCCGCTTCGCCCGCCAGCAGACCGACCAGTTCAGCGCGCACGCCTTCAACATCGGTCAGGGCTTCGAGCAGATACAGCATGCCGCCGCATTCGGCCAATGTAGGCTTGCCTGCCGCATGGTGCGCCCGAATATCGGCCAGCATCGTGGCGTTGGCAGACAGTTCGACGTGATGCAGCTCGGGATAGCCGCCGGGCAAGTACAGGCTGTCTGCTTCAGGCAGATGGCTGTCGCGGATCGGTGAAAAGAAGCTCAGTTCCGCGCCCATGTTGCGCAGCAGATCGAGACTCGCGCCGTAGGTGAACGCAAACGCTCCATCGCGAGCCACGGCAATCCGCACCCCGTCCAGCCAGCGCTCGACATGAACCGGTTCTGGCGCAGTGAACGTGACCGCAGGCGGCAAGGCCACCTCGCAGGTGGTGGCCAGGGCCGCAGCGGCCATGTCCAGGCGCAGGTCCAGGTCGTTGAGTTCGTCGGCCTGCACCAGCCCCAGATGGCGACTGGGCAGTTCGAAACCGGTTTCACGGGACAGCGCGCCATACCAGCGCAGGCCCTCGGTCAAGCTGTTTTCCAGCAACTGCGCATGACGCACGGTGCCCACGCGGTTGGCCAGCACGCCGGCAAACGGCAGGTCAGGCTGATAACGCGCCAGCCCCAGCGCCAGGGCACCGAAGGTCTGGGCCATCGCCGTGCCGTCAATCACGCCGAGCACCGGTACGCCGAAGTGGCGCGCCAGATCAGCACTGGACGGCGTGCCGTCGAACAAGCCCATCACGCCTTCGATCAGGATCAGGTCCGCGTCTTCGGCGGCTTCCCACAGCAGGCGACGGCTTTCGTCGGCACCGACCATCCACAGGTCCAGCTGAAACACCGGCGCCCCGCTCGCCCGCTCGAGAATCATCGGATCGAGAAAGTCCGGGCCACATTTGAAGACCCGTACCTTGCGCCCCTGATTACGGTGCAGGCGTGCCAGCGCTGCGGTGACGGTGGTCTTGCCCTGACCGGAGGCCGGTGCAGCGATCAGTACTGCCGGGCAATCCCTGGGGGTTCTCATGACCGGATGCTCATAACGGAATGGCTCACAGTTCGATACCTTTCTGCGCCCGGATGCCGGACTGGAATGCATGTTTGACTACGCCGATATCCGAGACGGTATCCGCGAGGTCGATCAGTTCGGGTTTTGCGCCACGGCCGGTCACCACCACATGCTGCATGGGCGGGCGCGCCTGCAGATCGGTCAATACCTGCTCAAGATCCAGATAGCCGTGCTTGAGGGCAATGTTCAGTTCGTCGAGCACCACCAGACCGATAGCCTGGTCGCGCAGCATTTCCAGGCTCACGGCCCAGGCAGCCTCGGCGGCCGCGATATCGCGCTGACGATCCTGGGTTTCCCAGGTAAAGCCCTCGCCCATCACGTGATAGCGCACCTGCTCGGGAAAGCGGCGGAAAAACATTTCCTCGCCTGTGCTGTTGCGCCCCTTGATGAACTGCACCACGCCGCACTGCATGCCATGGCCCATGGCACGCGCAAGCATGCCGAACGCCGAGCTGCTCTTGCCCTTGCCATTGCCGGACAACACCAGCAACAGGCCGCATTCATTGGGTGAGCTGGCGATACGTTCGTCCATCACGGCTTTCTTGCGCTGCATGCGCGCCAGATGGCGTTCGTCGCGTTCGGGGGATTCGTTCATCTCGGCTCTCCGCTCGGGGGGGTCGCGAAAGCAGACGGAAGGACAGCACTGAACAGCACGGCAACGCCCTGCACAGAGCATCACCCTCCGTGATGCCATTGAGTATTTCAGGCCGGTCTCCGGGCTCATGAGCGGGTCATCCGGGCTGCACGCCTTCCCGCGTCGAAACGCAGTGGCACGATGCACAGCCTTGACTCATTTACCGTTGCGGGGGCAGCGCCGGAATCGGATCGTCAGACCCTCACCGGCTTCCCTGTTTCACCCTGCCAATCGGGAGGATTGCAGAGCACCTGAAACAAACCGCGAAGGGTAGAGGGTTGGGGGTGGAGCGTCAATCGACACCGCAGTACACAGGGCATAAAGGCCATTCACTTGCATGACGCCACCGGATGGTGGCTCGCAATTGAACCTCGGCGGTCAGGGTGTCTCTATCCCTTACTGGACCAAGCCTTTGTCGATGGAGATTCACGATGTTCAAAATCAGACCACAGTACGCTGTACTGCTTCTGCTCGCAGGCGGCCTCGCGGCGTGCGGCGAGTCTTCGACCTTGCAGGTCTCGGATGGAACAGGGCCTTCTCCAAAACTGCCGGAGCCGAACAAGACGCTGATTCCGACGGTCAACATCGCCCCGGCCATCGGCTGGGAAAAGGACGCCAAACCCGTATCAGCCCCAGGCACCCAGGTTGGCGCCTTCGCCGAACATCTGGATCACCCGCGCTGGCTGTACGTGCTGCCCAACGGCGACGTACTGGTCGCGGAAACCAACTCACCGGCCAAGCCGGATGACGGCAAAGGCATCCGTGGCTGGGTCATGGAGAAAGTCATGGGCCGCGCCGGTGCGGGCGTGCCGAGCGCCAACCGCATCACCCTGCTGCGCGACACCAACAACGACGGCGTGGCCGAAACCCGCAGCGTCTTTCTGCAGAATCTCAACTCGCCGTTCGGCATGACGCTGGTGGGCAACAAGCTGTACGTGGCCGACACCGACCGCCTGATCAGCTTCCCGTATGAAAACGGCCAGACCTCGATCAGCGCCCAGCCGACCAAAGTGGTCGACCTGCCGGGCGGCACGCTGAATCACCACTGGACCAAGAACGTCATTGCCAGCAAGGACGGCAGCAAGCTGTACGTGACGGTCGGTTCCAACAGCAACGTGGCCGAGAACGGCATGGACAAGGAAGAAGGTCGTGCAGCGATCTGGGAAGTGGACGCTGCCACCGGCAACCACCGCATCTTCGCCTCGGGCCTGCGCAACCCCAATGGGATGGATTGGGAGCCGACCACTGGAAAACTGTGGACAGCGGTCAACGAGCGTGACGAGATCGGCAGCGATCTGGTGCCCGATTACGTGACCTCGGTGCAGGACGGCGGCTTCTACGGCTGGCCTTACAGCTATTACGGCCAGCACGTGGACGAGCGCGTCAAACCGCAGAACCCGGCACTGGTCGCCAAGGCCATCGCCCCCGATTATGCGGTCGGCCCGCACACGGCATCACTGGGGCTGGTGTTCGCCGACGGCAAGACGCTGGCAGCACCGTTCAACGAAGGCCTGTTCATCGGTCAGCACGGTTCGTGGAACCGCAAACCGCACAGCGGCTACAAGGTAGTGTTCGTGCCTTTCAGCGGCGGCAAACCCAACGGCGCACCAGTCGACGTGCTGACCGGTTTCCTCAACAGCGACGAAAAAGCCATGGGCCGTCCGGTAGGCGTGGTCAATGACCATCGCGGCGGATTGCTGGTAGCGGATGACGTGGGCAACAAGATCTGGCGGGTTACATCGGTGAAAGCGGCTCAATAAAGCTATTTGACGTCTGGAACCGGACGCGGAGCGTCCTGGGAAGCATTCCCACGCAGGAGCGCTCATCGTTATACACACGTCCGCAAGACGCGCAAAACGGGGGGGCAAAACGAAAGTGACTGACTGAATGCATACCCCGTGGGAGGCGGCTTGCCGGCGATGGCGTCAGTTCAGTCACTGATAGATCGCTTCAGAAAAAGCATCGCCGGCAAGCCGCCTCCCACAGTCCGCTGTTATCTGCACGACGACGGCAAAGCTTGCGGCATCAGCGATCAAGGACGATTCTGTGCCAGATCCGACGGCTGAATCACGCGCTTGGCGTTGAGGTAGGCTTTCTGCCAATACGGCTTGTCGAGGCTGTCGAGTTTAACCGTGCCTCCGGTCGCTGGGGCATGTACGAAGCGGCCTTCGCCGACGTAGATCCCTGCATGGGAAACCTGCGAGCCGCCCGAGGTGGCGAAGAACACCAGATCCCCTGACTGCAGCTGTTCGCGGCGCACATTCGGCGCGCCCATCACCACCATGTCCCGCGTGGAGCGCGGCAGGGAGATCCCCGCAGCGTCGCGGTACACATAGCCGATCAGGCCACTGCAATCGAAACCCGAATCCGGCGTGTTGCCACCCCAACGATAGGGCGTGCCGACCAGCCCCAATGCGCGAAACAGCACATCTTCGGCGGCCTGGGAAAGAATCTGGGGAGGAGCAGTTACCACCGGACGCTGAACGATCCGGGGCTGGGGAGGCGGCGGTGCGCTGGCGCAGGCGCCAAGCAACGCGGCAATAAAGATAACCATCAGGCGCAAAGCAATCGACATAACCACAACAACCTGATCCGGATGCGGCTTACGCCGAGAAGCTCAAAAACGAAAACAGGCCATCGGCCTGTCTGCGTTTTCCATATTTCATTTACTTACGGCGTTTTACTGCGGTCTTGACTGTAGTCGATGTCATCGCCGTTGTCTGCGTGGCAACTGCTGGCGTCTTCACGGCTACGGCACCGGGTGCCATTGCCAGAGGACGCTTGGCTTCGATGAAGGTCTTGCTCCAGTAAGCGTCATCGAGGCTGTCGATGCGCACACCGCCGCTGCGGCGGCTGCTGGAGTGGATGAACTGATCGTTACCGGCGTAGATTGCTGCGTGGCTGACGCGACCACGGCCGCGTGTGCTGAAGAACAGCAGATCACCCGGCTTGAGGTTGTTGCGCGAGACCAGAGGTGCATCGACGTTGATCATTTCACGCGTCGAGCGCGGCAGGTTCATGCCAGCCTCTTCGCGGAACAGGAAACCGATGAAGCCGCTGCAATCGAAACCCGAACGGGTCGAAGTGCCGCCGAACTGGTAACGGGTACCGATCAGGGCCTTGCCACGTTCAAGGATGCTGTCGGCCAGAACCGGCAGTTTGTAGGATTGGTTGTCAGCAAACTGGGCCAGTTCGTCTTCAGTGGCCATCTCGTCCTGCAGGGCGGCGGCATCGGCGCGGCGGGCAGCGGACTGGGCGGTGACGGTGTTCTGATAACGAGGCGCTTGCTGAGCCTGTTCTTGCTGAGAAACCGGCATATTGGCCGAGCAACCGAACAGGAATGTGACGAGTGCGAGGGGCACGAGGGGTGCGAAGCGAACAACTAGCATGGGCACGACCGTGGCTGAACTGTTAAGAAGGCGAGACTATGCCTTCTATCCAAGTCATTTGCAAATTCAATCGAACTAAATGTGACTTATGAGTTTTTCCATGACATGTGCCGCCCGGCACTTCAAAAACACGTCCATTTGCGCGCTGTGATCGGTCGCCTCAGGGTTGATTTCTGCCGTAAAACCCCCGGAAACTCTGGTCCTGATCACCGGCTCATGAATATAGGGGAAGCTTGCGGTGGTGCCGATGGTCAGCACCGCGTCATAGCCTATAGCCAGTTGTTCATACAGTGTTTCCAGGGCCTGTTCCGGGAGCATTTCCTGAAAAAGAACGACGGACGGTCGCAAAACGCCACTACAGATTGAGCACAAAGGTGGCATCGGTCGCTGCAGATGCTCACTCAGTTGGGGATCTTCTGCGCCACAGGACTGACAGAACAGCGGCGCCATCTGACCGTGAATCTCGATCAGGCGCTCAGGCGGACTGCCTGCAGCGCGATGATAACCATCGACATTCTGGGTCAGCACCCAGCACTCGGGCTTGATGCGCTGCAACTGGGCAATCGCGTAATGCGCAGAATTGGGCTGCCCGCCCAGACACGCCTTGCCCAGTTGAGCGATGTATTTCCAGCACAGTTCGGGATCACGTCGCAGCATCGGACCGGACAACGCGACTTCGATCGGCAGACCGTCATCGGTTCGCCCGTTATAGAGTCCGCCTATACCTCGGTAAGTCGGCAACCCCGAATCCGCAGACAGTCCGGCACCGGTGATGATCAGAATTCGCCTGGCGTGTCGCAGTGCAGCCGCCGTTTGCATGACCAGTGCGTCGTCTACCACCCCAGCGTCTCTTTAAGGAAGGGAATGGTCAGCTTGCGCTTCTCCTGCAGGGACGCCTGATCGAGGCGCTCCAGCAATTCGAACAGCGCACTCATGCTGCGGGTGCCGCGCGTGAGGATGAAATGCCCGACTTCGTCAGTGAGGTGCAGGCCGCGTCGTGACGCACGCAGTTGCAGGGCGCGCAGTTTGTCCTCATCGGACAGGCCGCGCATCTGAAACACCAGTGCCATGGTCAGGCGGGACTTGAGGTCCGGCAGCTTGACCGGCAGTTCGCGAGGCGACTTGGACGCCGCAATCAACAGCCGCCGCCCACTGTCACGCAGGCGGTTGAACAGGTGAAACAGGGCTTCTTCCCACTCCGGCTTGCCGACCACGGCCTGCAGGTCGTCCAGACACACCAGCTCGTACTGTTCGAGATGGTCGAACAGCTCGATGCCTTCATCAATGACTTCAGCCAAGGGCAGATAGACTGCTGGCTCACCCATCTGCTCGAAGCGCAGGCAGGCCGCCTGCAACAGATGCGTACGCCCTACCCCGTCCTTGCCCCACAGATAGATGAGGCTTTCCGTCCACCCGGCGTCGGCTTCGCACAGCCGCTCGACATAGCCGAGTGCAGCGGCATTGGCGCCTGGATAGTAATTGACGAAAGTGGCGTCATCACGCAGACGCACACTCAGGGGCAGCTGAATCGGTTTCATGCTGACGAACGGTTCATGCGAACCGCCAAGGGCCTCTGTGTAAAGTGCGCAAAGTTTATACCCGTGACGCTGGTCGCACAATGCGACAGACCCCAAGCAAAATCAAAGGGTTGCGACAGGCTGTGTAAAGCGATGAGGCGTTTGAGGTCTCTGCGCCCCTTTCACGGACCTGGCCTGCCTCCGTGAAAGGGTCGCTTGATCAGCGGCTGGAAGGGCCTACAGATCAGGGTCTTCGGCCCCGGCGTAGATCTGCGAGTCCTTGTAGACATCATGAACGTGGCGCACCAGCACCATGATCACCGCGGCCACCGGCAAGGCCAGCAGAATGCCAGTGAAGCCGAACAGCTCGCCGCCGGCAAGGATCGCAAAGATTACCGCCACCGGGTGCAGGCCGATGCGGTCACCCACCAGCAAAGGCGTAAGCACCATGCCTTCCAGCGCCTGACCGATCATGAACACCGCAACGATACCCATCATCGGGTACAGATCGCCGCCGAACTGGAACAGGCCCGCCACCAGCGCCGAGCCGATGCCGATCACGAAGCCCATATAAGGCACGATGGCGGCCAGACCTGCGATCACGCCGATCAACAGCCCCAGCTCCAGACCGACCAGCATCAGACCGCTCGCATAGATCACGCCAAGGCCGACCATGACCAGCAACTGGCCGCGAATGAACGCACCCAGCACTTCATGACACTCACCCGCCAGCTTGACGATCTGCCCTTCGCGGTGGCGAGGCAGCAGGCCGCGAATCTTGCCCATCATCACGTCCCAGTCACGCAGCAGGTAGAAGCACACCACCGGGATCAGCACCAGATTGGTCAGCCAGCCGATCAGCGCCAGGCTCGATGCAGTGGCCTGCGACAGCACGATGGAAACGATATCGCCCGCCTGCCCCATGTGCTCGGACAGCGCGGCCTTGATCTTGTCGAACTTCCAGAAGCCGTCGGACAGCCCGAACTTGGCCTGCACCCACGGCAACGCCGAGTGCTGCAGCCAGTCGAGCATCTGTGGCGCCAGCTCGTACAGGCGGTACAGCTGCTTGGCGAGCATCGGCACCAGCACCAGCAGCAACGCCATCAGCACCAGCGTGAACAGGCCGAACACCGCCACGACACTCAACGTCCGGGACAGGCCCGCCCGCTCCAGACGATCCACGAGTGGATCGCCCATGTAGGCCAGCAGCAGCGCCACCAGAAACGGGGTGAGGATCGTGTGCAGCAACACCACGAATGCGACCAGCAGGGCCAACCCGCCAATCCAGAACCAACGTCGCGTATCAGTCATCAATGTCTCTCAACCCAGGGGAAAAGTGCGCTTGCCGCATTACCAGCGGAAATACAGTTGTGGCGCGGACGCCGGGACGATCATTGGAGCTGGTGCGGCGACAGGCGCTGCCGCATCGACCGGAGCCGCAGGTGCCGGCGGCACCGCCGCTGCAGCCTCGCTCGCCGGTACTTCCTGAAGTTTAGCCAGTGACATCTGGGAACGAAGCTGATCGGCGCTGCCGTTGACTTCGAAGGTCACGCGATCTCCTTCGACCAGCGTCACACGCACGCCGAACGGATCGAGCAACTGCAAGAGTTGCGCATAACGCTCAAGGTTCATGCCCTGAACCTGCATGAGCAGGCCGGTGGACGCGCCCGGCTTGGCGACGAAGCGCGGCGCCAGGCGCTGGCTCACCGACAGCAATACCGCGTCAGCCAGAGCGTCGGACGTGGCGCCGGTAGCGGTGCCCTGTTCACGCTGCTCGCCCAGCCACAGATTCCATTTGCCTTGCCATTGCCCGGCGTCCTCTTTGGCATGAACCGCCAGAATTGCATCGGCGCCATAACGCTCTGAGGCTTCCTTGAGCGGCGCGGCATCAGTGCCTTCGAGGGTCTTGGCGGTGCCGATGCCCTGCTCGCTAAGGTCAGCCAACGGCAGGCGCAACGGCAAACCACGGTGCTGCGCGGCGCGGCGCAAAGGTTCTGCAGCCGCCTGACCGTCGCCGACCAGATTGGAACCTTCGACCGAGTCATTCAGCCACCAGCCCAGAATCGACGGGCGATTGCTGCCCCAGATGGGCAAGCCGGCCTGACGCAAGGCGCGGTCGGTGGTTGCCGGATCGAAGTCCACCAGCAGCGTCTCGGGCGGGCCCGCTTCGTAACCGTACTGGCTGATGATCTGCTGTGGGTCCTTGCGCAAGGCGGCCAGCGCAGAACCCTGAGCGGCCTTGGTGTCGCCGGTCAGGCGCAGCACCAGGGTTTCGACGGCCGCCTGAGTGGCGCGTGTACGCTCATCAGGCGACTGGCCGTTGACCGGCTCGCGGACCTGATAAAGGTTGTTCACTGTTTCAGCAAGGGTCGGCAGGCTGAACAGGGACAGACAGCCGATGAGAAGAATTCTGGAAAAACGCATGGACAGTTCCCGAACGGAAAAAAGGTAAAGAAAGAGCAGTTTCAGGAGGTGGATTGATTGGACGGACAGGCTTGAGACAGCGCTTTGCCACCAATCATTCACTACCCGCCTAAAGTACACCCTAAACATCTGGGGTCGAAGTCGACCCAGGCAAGGCCGTGAGGTTTATTTAGTAGAACCTCCTCCTACCGTCGGCGCAAGGATGGCCCCACGAGGGCAAGCCTGATAAAATCGCGCGCCTTCGCAGACCGGCAATCGCGATGGCCCAACATAGCACTGCGCGACAGCACTTTGCTGAACGGGTCCCACCGCAGCGGTCGATACCTCCGAATCCCCCCTAAAGGCCTGGATTTTTTATGAGCAAGCAACCCTCCCTGAGCTACAAAGACGCCGGTGTAGACATCGACGCCGGTGAAGCATTGGTCGAACGCATCAAGAGCGTCGCCAAGCGCACCAAGCGTCCGGAAGTCATGGGCGGCCTGGGAGGTTTCGGCGCCCTCTGCGAAATCCCGGCTGGTTACAAGCACCCGGTTCTGGTCTCCGGCACCGATGGCGTGGGCACCAAGCTGCGTCTGGCACTGAACCTGAACAAGCACGACAGCATCGGCATCGATCTGGTGGCCATGTGCGTCAACGACCTGGTGGTCTGCGGTGCAGAGCCGCTGTTCTTCCTGGACTACTACGCCACTGGCAAGCTGAACGTCGAGACCGCAACCCAGGTCGTGACAGGCATCGGCGCAGGCTGCGAACTGGCCGGTTGCTCGCTGGTCGGCGGCGAAACCGCTGAAATGCCAGGCATGTACGAAGGCGAAGACTACGACCTGGCTGGCTTCTGCGTCGGCGTGGTCGAGAAAGCTGAAATCATCGACGGTTCCAAGGTTGCCGCGGGCGATGCCCTGCTGGCACTGCCGTCCTCCGGCCCACACTCCAACGGTTACTCGCTGATCCGCAAGATCATCGAAGTGGCCGGTGCCGACATCGAAAACATCCAGCTCGACGGCAAGCCGCTGACCGAGCTGCTGATGGCGCCGACCCGCATCTACGTCAAGCCGCTGCTCAAGCTCATCAAGGAAACCGGTGCCGTCAAGGCCATGGCCCACATCACCGGTGGCGGTCTGCTGGACAATATCCCGCGCGTTCTGCCACAGGGCGCCCAGGCCGTGGTAGACGTCGCCAGCTGGCAGCGTCCGGCCGTGTTCGACTGGCTGCAACAGCAAGGCAACGTCGAAGAAAACGAAATGCACCGCGTACTGAACTGCGGCGTGGGCATGGTGATCTGCGTGGCTCAGGAGCACGTCGAGACCGCGCTGAACGTATTGCGTGAAGCGGGCGAACAGCCTTGGGTGATCGGCCAGATCGCCACCGCCGCCGAAGGTGCTGCACAAGTCGAGCTGAAAAACCTCAAGGCGCATTGATGTCAGCCATCTGCAATGTCGTGGTGCTGCTGTCCGGCACCGGCGGCAACCTGCAAGCGATGATCGACAGTTTCAAGGACGGGGCCAGCCCCGTCCGCATCCGCGCTGTCATCTCCAACCGTGACGATGCCTTCGGCCTGCAACGTGCCAGAGACGCAGGCATAGAAGCCTGCGTGCTGGACCACAAGGGGTACGAAGGTCGCGAAGCCTTCGACGCCGCGCTGGTCGAACTGATCGATACCTTTCAGCCCGATCTGGTGGTACTGGCCGGATTCATGCGCATACTGAGCGCTGACTTCGTCAGGCACTATCAGGGCCGTCTGCTCAACATCCACCCGTCCCTGCTGCCGCGCTACAAAGGTTTGCACACCCATAAACGGGCGCTGGAGGCCGGCGACACCGAGCATGGGTGCAGCGTGCACTTCGTCACCGAGGAACTCGATGGCGGACCGCTGGTCGTACAGGCAGTTATTTCGGTACAGTTACAGGACACACCCGCCACGCTCGCGCAGCGGGTGCATGTTGAAGAACACCGTATCTACCCGCTGGCAATACGCTGGTTCGCCGAGGGCCGATTGAGCCTGGGCGAAGAAGGCGCGTTACTGGATGGCCAGCCACTCCCGGCCACCGGCCATTTGATTCGACACTAGGAGATATTATGCGTCGCGCTCTGCTCTTCGCTTTCGCTCTGCTTGCCATCCCTGCTGTACAGGCCGCAGACCTTCAACCCTTCTCCGCCAGCTACACCGCCGACTGGAAACAGCTGCCCATGAGCGGCACGGCTGAACGCAGCCTGGAAGCCGGGCCGAACGGCACCTGGACCCTGAATTTCAAAGCGTCGATGATGATCGCCAGCCTGTCCGAAGTCAGCACGCTGAAAGTCGACAAGGACACCCTGCTGCCACAGACCTACAGCTTCGAGCGTAGCGGTCTGGGCAAATCCAAGAAGGTCGATCTGGCTTTCGACTGGAACACCAAGTTCGTCACCGGCACCGACCGCGGCGACGCGATCAAGCTGCCGCTCAACCGTGGCATCCTCGACAAGTCCACCTACCAGCTCGCCCTGCAGCATGACGTCGCTGCGGGCAAGAAAAGCATGAGCTATCAGGTGGTCGATGGCGACGAAGTCGATACCTACGACTTCCGCGTGCTGGGTTCGGAGAAGGTCGACACCAAGGCCGGTCAGGTCGACGCCATCAAGGTCGAGCGCGTGCGCGATCCCACTCAAAGCAAACGCATCACCGTGCTGTGGTTCGCCAAGGACTGGGACTACCTGCTGGTCCGCCTGCAACAGGTCGAAACCGACGGCAAGGAATACAACATCATGCTGCAGGACGGTACGGTCAACGGCAAGGCTGTCAAAGGCAGCTGATCGACCTGACTGTTCGCAGTACAGAGCCCCGCTTGATGCGGGGCTTTTTATTGCCTGTCGTTCAGCACCGATCAGTACTGTCTCACGCTGATCGTTCCTCACGCTCTGCGCTCATCGTTATACACAAGTCCGCCTCACCACTGATCGTGCCTATCGCTCCGCGTGGGCATGCATCCCGTGACGCTCCGCGGCACACATGGCACAGATTGCGGATTCAGTGAGCCGAGCGCATGACATGGATAACGCTGGAGCTTGACCACGCATCTGCGCCACATTCGAGAGCGGACGCGGAGCGTCCTGGGAGGCATTCCCACGCAGAGCGTAGGAACGATCAGCGTGATCTCAAGCACGTCGATCATGCCCCTGCCTGTGCTCAGCGTTATACCCGAGTCTTGTTGCGACCACGGACTGTGGGAGGCGGCTTGCCGGCGATGCTTTTTGTGAAGCGACCTATCAGTGACTGAACTGACTCCATCGCCGGCAAGCCGCCTCCCACGGGGTATGCATTCAGTCAGTCACTTTCGTTTTTGCCCCAGTTTTGCGCGTCTTGCGAACTTATGTATAACGCCGAGCGCTCTGCATGGGAATGCCTCTCGGGACGCTCCGCGTCCGCACCAGCAGACAACACCGTTTGTGGCAGTTGTACCCGCCACCAAGACACATGAAAAATCCTTCATTTAACCAACACTTGGCCGCAGACCACGTGTTTCGAGGGCTGCAGCGCAGCGGTTAATTTCCGACCAACCCGAAACCTGAACGGGCTATTTACTTAGCCTGCTAACGGATCCTATAAAAGAGTCCTGCGACACATCGCCGCAGTATCCAGAGGCCTAACCATCAAGGCTGCCAAAGTCAGGAGCTAACACTATGACTGTCAGAGTTACTGAACGCGACGACGCCCACCTCTCTCACGAAGCCGTTGCCGACGGCATTCAGATCTGGGACGTGCATCAACAGGATCAACTGGTCGGCATGTTTCACATAGAATCCGAAGCCTACCGGTATAAAGAAGAGCTGGAAGCGCTGGAAAGCCAGGGCAACCATTGACCGCAATTTCAGAATCGTAAAATGACAAAACCCGCTCAAGGCGGGTTTTGTCATGCTGGCGAAGAGGCTTACCACATCAGGTCGTCAGGCACCTGATAGGCCGCGTACGGGTCGTCCGCATCCGGCGCTTCGGTCGGAGTATTGAGCAACACAATGCGGCGTGGATCGCGCTCCTGGATCTTCAGCGCTGCTTCGCGCGGAATGATCTCGTAACCGCCACCGTGGTGGACGATGGCCAGCGAGCCGCTGCTGAGTTTGTTTCGCACCAGCGCGTTGACCGAGATGCGCTTGACCTTCTTGTCATCGACGAAGTTGTAGTAATCCTCGGTAGTCAGCTTGGGCAGACGCGAGGCCTCGATCAGTTGCTTGACCTGAGCGGTACGGGCTTTCTGCTCAACCTTCTCCTGCTGCTGACGATTGAGCTCCTGATCGCGCTTGACCTTCTCGGCCAGCGCTTCCTGAGCCGCGCGTTTCTGCGAGTCATCGACCTGAGCCTGGCCCTTGTGCACCAGACGCTGCTCTTTCTGCTTTTCCTTGCCGACCTGCTTGGCCTGCTTCTGGTTGACCAGACCTGCCTTGAGCAACTGGTCGCGAAGTGAAATACCCGCCATCTTTTTTCTCTCTCTTAAACAACCACTCAGCCGCAGCGGGGTGCGTTTTTTTCCTGACGTTTGGCTTCGCCCCACAACGCGTCCATGTCTTCGAGGCTGCATTCCTCGATGGGTCGCTGGGCGTGGCGCAACGCCTGTTCAATAAATCGGAAGCGTCTGTCGAACTTGCTGTTGGCCGAGCGTAACGCAGTTTCCGGGTCGACTTTAAGGTGTCGGGCCAGATTCACCACAACAAACAGCAGATCGCCGATTTCTTCGGCAATGCCGTCAGCGTCATTATCGACCATCGCCTCAAGCACTTCATCGAGTTCTTCGCGGACCTTGTCGACCACCGGCAAGGCGGCAGGCCAGTCGAAGCCGACCTGAGCGGCGCGTTTCTGCAGCTTGGTGGCGCGGCTCAGTGCAGGCAGTGCGACAGGCACGTCGTCGAGCAGGGACAGCTGCTCGGGCACGGACGACTTTTCTGCGCGCTCCTGGGCCTTGATTTCATCCCAGCGCCGATTGACCTCTTCGTCCGTCAGGCGTGGCGTTTCCATGGGCGCATACAGCTCGCCGGTCGGAAACACATGCGGATGACGGCGCAGCAGCTTGCGGACAATGCCATCGACGACACCCTCGAATTCGAAGCGCCCTTCTTCGCGAGCCAGATGGGCATAGAACACCACCTGAAACAGCAGATCGCCCAGCTCGCCCTGAAGCTGATCGAAGTCACCCTGTTCAATGGCGTCGGCCACTTCGTAGGCTTCTTCCAGGGTGTGCGGGACGATGGTGGCGTAGGTCTGCTTCAGATCCCAGGGGCAGCCGTACTGCGGATCGCGCAGCCGGGCCATGAGGTGCAGGAGGTCTTCAAGTGTGTGCATTGCAAAATCTCTGTTACCGCGATGTCGCCACTGTCCGGAATACCGTCGGACAGTGGCGACTATGGAAGCCTTGAATCAGGGCGTCCGGTTACGGCGCGTCTCGATGATGTTCGGCAGCTGGGAGATACGCCCCAGCAACCGCCCCAGCGCGTCCAGACCCGGAATCTCGATGGTCAGCGACATCAGCGCGGTGTTGTCTTCCTTGTTCGACCGGGTATTGACCGCCAGCACGTTGATCCGCTCGTTGAGCAGCACCTGAGTCACGTCACGCAACAGACCGGAACGGTCGTAGGCGCGGATGATGATGTCCACCGGATAGGTGAGCACCGGCACCGGCCCCCAGCTGACCTGAATGATCCGCTCGGGTTCGCGCCCGCCCAGTTGCAGCACCGAGGCGCAATCCTGCCGGTGAATGCTCACCCCGCGCCCCTGAGTGATGTAACCGACGATGGCATCGCCCGGCAGCGGCTGGCAGCAGCCGGCCATCTGGGTCATCAGGTTGCCCACGCCCTGGATCTGAATATCGCCACGCTTGCCCGGCTTGTAGCCCGTGGCCTTGCGCGGAATCAGCTCCAGCTGTTCGTTCATGCGATCCGGTTCGACCTGCTGCTGAGCCAGGTTGACCAGTTGCGCCAGACGCAGATCACCGGCACCGAGCGCGGCGAACATGTCGTCGGCGGTCTTGTGATTAGCCTTGTCGGCGAGCTTGTCGAAATCGACCTGCGGCAGTGCCAGACGCGCCAGCTCGCGCTCGAGCAGGGTTCTGCCGGCGGCGACGTTCTGGTCGCGCGCCTGCAGCTTGAACCAGTGAACGATCTTGGCCCGCGCCCGCGACGTGGTGATGTAACCCAGGTTCGAGTTCAGCCAGTCGCGGCTCGGCGTGCCGTGCTTGCTGGTGATGATCTCGACCTGCTCACCGGTCTGCAGGCTGTAGTTGAGCGGCACGATCCGGCCGTTGATCTTCGCACCACGGCAGTTGTGGCCGATCTCGGTATGGACCCGATAGGCGAAGTCCAGCGGCGTCGCGCCCTTGGGCAGGTCAATGGCGTGACCATCAGGCGTGAAGACGTAGACCCGGTCCGGCTCGATATCGACCCGCAACTGATCAGCCAGCCCGCCGATGTCGCCCAGTTCTTCGTGCCACTCCAGCACCTGACGCAGCCAGGAGATTTTCTCTTCGTAATGGTTGGAGCCGGATTTGACGTCCGTGCCCTTGTAGCGCCAATGCGCGCAGACGCCCAGTTCGGCCTCTTCGTGCATCGAATGCGTACGGATCTGGACTTCCAGCACCTTGCCTTCCGGCCCGATGACCGCAGTGTGCAGCGAGCGGTAGCCGTTTTCCTTGGGGTTGGCGATGTAGTCGTCGAATTCCTTGGGAATGTGCCGCCACAAGGTGTGCACGATGCCCAGCGCGGTGTAGCAGTCGCGCATTTCGGGAACGAGTACACGCACCGCACGCACGTCGTAGATCTGGCTGAACGCCAGACCCTTGCGCTGCATTTTGCGCCAGATGGAATAGATGTGTTTGGCACGGCCGCTGATATCGGCAGTGACGCCGGTGGCCAGCAGTTCGTTTTCCAGCTGGGACATGACGTCGCTGATGAACCGCTCACGGTCCAGACGACGCTCGTGCAACAGCTTGGCGATCTGCTTGTACTGGTCAGGCTCAAGGTAGCGGAAAGACAGGTCTTCCAGCTCCCACTTGATGTGCCCGATACCCAAGCGGTGAGCCAGCGGCGCATAGATGTCGAAGACTTCCCGCGCCACGCGGTTGCGCTTTTCGTCGTCGGCGTTCTTCACCGCCCGAATCGCGCAGGTACGCTCGGCGAGCTTGATCAGTGCGACGCGCACGTCATCGACCATCGCCACCAGCATCTTGCGCAGGTTCTCGACCTGGGCCTGACTGCCCAGTACCAGCGACTGACGCGGACTGAGACTGGCACTGATCGCCGCCATGCGCAGCACGCCGTCGATCAGTTTGGCCACTGTTTCACCAAACTGCTGCTCGACATCCGGCAGCGGAATCACGCCTTCGCGCACGCCCCGGTAAATGACCGCTGCAACCAGCGAGTCCTGATCCAGCTTGAGGTCAGCCAGGATCTCCGCGATTTCCAGACCGGTCTGGAAACTGGAGGTGCCGTCTGCCCAGTGATTCTTCAGTGCCTTGTCGTTCTGCTCGGCTTGCCGGGCGAACTCACAGGCCTTTTTCATGACTTCCCGGTCCAGGACCAGGTCGACGCTGACAATATGATCAAGCCATGCGTCGAGGTTGATGCTGCCGTCTGTGTTTATCGGCTGGTGCGCTCTCACCTGTACCATGCTGCTTACCTTCCCTACGGCGCGATGAATAGCGCCATCAGTCGCCAGCCTTCTGAGCGAATGCCACTTGCCGGGCAAGCAAGGACCGGCATTCGCGGGCCAGTCGGATTAAATGAGATTCCCTGTCAGCCGCTGATTCGATCCAATGAACCGCTGCTCACTTACTCATTTCAAATAAAGCCATCGCCTCGACATGCGCCGTCTGAGGAAACATATCGAGTATTCCGGCACGTTTTAAACGGTAGCCCTGATTGACCAATTCGACCGTATCACGAGCCAAAGTTGCCGGGTTGCATGACACATAGAGCAACCGCCGGGCGCCTGTTTTTCCGATCTGGCGCACCACTTCGAATGCACCGTCACGCGGTGGGTCCAAGAGTACCGCAGAAAACCCCTCGGCTGCCCAACTCGCGTTCGTCAGCGGCTGCGAAAGATCCGCCTGAAAAAACGTCACATTGTGCAGATCATTACTCACCGCGTTTGCCGCCGCACGTTCGACCATAGTCGCAACGCCCTCGACGGCGACCACCTCCTTCGCCTGCCCCGCCAGCGGCAAGGCAAAATTGCCGAGGCCGCAGAACAGGTCCATCACCCTTTCATCGGCCGCAGGTGCCAGCCACTCCAGCGCCTGCTCGATCATCGCGGTATTGACCTGCGCGTTGACCTGAATGAAATCCCCCGGACGCCAGTCCAGTTGCAGGTTCCAGGGCGTCAGGCGATAGCCCAGTTGATCGTCCGGGTTCGCCGGTTGCGGATCGCCCTCACCGTGCAGCCACAACTGCGCGCCGTGCTCTGCGCAGAATGCCTCGAGAATCGCCAGGTCCGCCTCGGCCAGCGGCGCGGTATGGCGCAGCAAGACCGCCGTGGCAGAACCACTGAACAGCTCGACATGCCCCAACGCCTGAGGTTTGCTCAGGCTGCGCAGCATCGTCGGCAGTTGCGTCATGATCGGTTGCAAGGCCTGTACCAGCACCGGACATTCCTCGATACCGACGATGTCCTGACTGGCCGTTGCCCGGAAGCCGACGTCCAGCCGTTTGGCCTTAACGTCCCAGCGCACGGCGACTCGCGCACGTCTGCGGTAGGCCAGTTCGGAACCGGTCAGCGGTGCCGCCCACTCCTGAGGAGCCACGTTGGCTACACGCAGAAGCTGCTCGGCAAGCATGCGCTGTTTCAGGGCAAGCTGTTCGTCATGAGGCACGTGTTGCACGCTGCAGCCCCCGCAACGCCCGAAGTGCTTGCACAGCGGTGCACGGCGCATTTCGCTGGCGGTGAACACACGTTCGGTGCGCGCTTCGACGACCTTGCCGCGTGCATTGAGCACCCGCGCTTCAACCTCTTCGCCCGCCAGACTGCCGGCGACGAACCAGGTTCTGCCTTCCAGAAATGCGATACCACGCCCGTCATCCGACAGGCGTTCGATGGTCAGGCGCTGCTTTTTACCGACAGGCACCTGCACGGACTTGAAGCCTCCAGTCGGCTGGAAGCGCAACCCTCTCTCATGCTTGGCCATCAGTTAGGCGCGTCGTAGATGCCAGTCGACAGGTAACGGTCGCCTCGGTCACAGATGATTGCCACGATCACGGCGTTTTCGACTTCGCGGGAAATACGCAGCATGCCCGCCACCGAGCCACCGGACGACACACCGCAGAAGATGCCTTCTTCGCGGGCCAGTCGGCGCATGGTGTCTTCGGCTTCGGTCTGGCTCATGTCGATGATACGGTCGACGCGATCAGCCTGATAAATCTTCGGCAGGTACTCGTAGGGCCAGCGACGGATGCCGGGAATGGATGCGCCTTCCATCGGCTGCAGACCGACGATCTGCACCTCGGGATTCTGCTCCTTGAGGTAGCGCGACGTGCCCATGATGGTGCCGGTGGTGCCCATGGAACTGACGAAGTGCGTGACCGTACCGCCCGTCTGACGCCAGATTTCCGGACCGGTGGAGGTGTAATGCGCCTCCGGATTGTCACCGTTGGCGAACTGATCCAGCACCTTGCCGCGACCTTCGGTCTGCATGCGCTCGGCCAGATCACGGGCACCTTCCATGCCTTCTTCCTTACTGACCAGAATCAGCTCGGCACCGTAGGCTGTCATTGCAGCCTTGCGCTCGGCGCTGGAGTTGTCCGGCATGATCAGGATCATGCGGTAACCCTTGATCGCGGCAGCCATGGCCAGCGCGATACCGGTATTGCCGGAAGTGGCTTCGATCAGGGTGTCACCGGCGTGGATCTGGCCGCGAAGTTCGGCGCGGGTGATCATCGACAGCGCAGGACGGTCTTTCACCGAGCCGGCCGGATTGTTACCTTCAAGCTTCAACAAGAGGGTATTGCTGGTGTGACCCGCCATGCGTTGCAGACGCACGAGCGGGGTGTTGCCGACGCAATCGGCAATGGTTTGATACTGCAGGGTCATGGCGTATTCGCAATCCAGACTGCGGGGGCGCCTATCATAACGGCAAACGCTCAAACCCCATATCACGCAAAGTGCGCGACCTATAACTGAAACGCATAACGAGACCTGTGCAATTGCGTGCATCTGGCCCGCAATACTAATGTGCCCACGCTGCCGTTAAATGGCTAAACTCATCCCCTCGTGCCGATAGGGCCAGGCGACTGCTGCCTGAAATCGACGGACTGATACCGGTTGCTGGAGAAAGAGCGTGCTGAACAAGCTGGGCATAAAAGGCCGCGTACTGCTATTGACTATTCTGCCCGCCAGCCTGATGGCGGCGGTGCTGGGTGGCTATTTCACCTGGATGCAGTTGTACGAGCTGCAAAGCCAGCTGTTGCAGCGCGGCGAGATGATTGCGCAGGATCTGGCACCGCTGTCGGCCAATGCGCTGGGTCGCAAGGACAAGATCCTGCTGACCCGCATCGCGACCCAGACCCTTGAACAAGCCGACGTGCGCGCCGTGTCGTTCCTGGACACCGACCGCAGCGTACTCGCCCATGCCGGGCCGACCATGATCAGCCCCCCGCCCATCGGCAGCAGCACCCAATTGCTCAACTCGTCCGGCAATGACGCCACGCGCTATCTGCTGCCGGTGTTCGGTCATCAGCGTCACCTGACCAGCCCGATCATCCCGGCCGAAGCCGACACACTGCTGGGCTGGGTCGAACTGGAAATATCCCACAACGGTACGCTGTTGCGAGGCTATCGCAGCCTGTTCGCCAGCCTGCTGCTGATTTTCACCGGACTGGCCTTCACGGCCATTCTGGCGGTGCGCATGAGCCGCACCATCAACGGTCCGCTGAGCCAGATCAAGCAGGCCGTGTCGCAGTTGAAGGATGGCAACCTGGAGACGCGTCTGCCACCGTTGGGCAGCCGCGAACTGGACGAGCTCGCTTCCGGCATCAACCGCATGGCGGCGACCCTGCAGAATGCGCAGGAAGAACTGCAGATGAGCATCGATCAGGCGACCGAGGATGTCAGGCAGAATCTGGAAACCATCGAAATCCAGAACATCGAACTGGATCTGGCCCGCAAGGAAGCGCTCGAAGCCAGCCGGATCAAATCCGAGTTTCTGGCCAACATGAGCCACGAAATCCGCACGCCGCTCAACGGCATCCTCGGTTTCACCCATTTGCTGCAGAAAAGCGAACTTACCCCGCGCCAGTACGATTACCTGGGCACCATCGAAAAATCCGCCGACAACCTGCTGAGCATCATCAACGAGATTCTCGACTTCTCGAAGATCGAGGCCGGCAAGCTGGTGCTGGACAACATTCCATTCAACCTGCGGGACCTGCTGCAGGACACCCTGACCATTCTTGCCCCGGCCGCCCACGCCAAACAGCTGGAGCTGGTCAGTCTGGTGTACCGCGATACGCCGCTGGCGCTGTCGGGCGACCCGCTGCGACTGCGGCAAATCCTGACCAATCTGGTCAGCAACGCGATCAAGTTCACCCGCCAGGGCACGATCGTCGCCCGCGCCATGCTCGAAGACGAAACCGAAGAGCACGCGCAACTGCGCATCAGCGTTCAGGACACTGGCATCGGTCTGTCGAGCCAGGATGTGCGGGCGCTGTTTCAGGCATTCAGCCAGGCCGACAATTCCATTTCCCGGCAACCGGGTGGCACCGGCCTCGGTTTGGTGATTTCCAAACGTCTGATCGAACAGATGGGAGGCGAGATCGGCGTCGACAGCACGCCGGGCGAGGGTTCGGAATTCTGGATCAGCCTCAACCTGCCCAAGGCACGCGAGGACAGGGAAGAAACCGCCAATCAGGCTCTGGAAGGCCTGCGTGCGGCGGTGCTGGAACATCACGATCTGGCGCGGCAGGCGCTGGAACATCAACTGGAAGACTGCGGACTGCAGACCGTGGTGTTCAACAATCTGGAAAACCTGCTCAACGGCGTGACCGCTGCGCACGAAACGCCGCAGGCCATCGACCTGGTGGTGCTGGGCGTGACAGCGCTGGAGATTTCGCCAGAACGGCTGCGCCAGCACATCTGGGACCTGGAAAACCTCAACTGCAAGGTGATGGTTTTGTGCCCGACCACCGAGCATGCGTTGTTCCAGATGTCGGTGCACGATGTGTATACCCAGTTGCAGGCCAAACCGGCGTGTAACCGCAAATTGCAGAAAGCACTCTCCGAACTGGTCGCACCGCGGGCCGTTCGCACCGATGTCGCCCTGCCCCTGTCGAGCCGCGCGCCGCGTGTACTGTGCGTCGACGACAACCCGGCCAACCTGTTGCTGGTGCAGACTCTGCTCGAAGACATGGGCGCCGAGGTCGTGGCGGTGGACGGCGGTTACGCGGCGGTCAGCGCGGTGCAGCAGGAAGCGTTCGATCTGGTGTTGATGGACGTCCAGATGCCGGGCATGGACGGCTGTCAGGCCACCGAAGCGATTCGCGCGTGGGAGACCGAGCGCAATCAGACCTCGCTGCCGATTGTCGCCCTCACCGCCCACGCCATGGCCAATGAAAAACGCTCGTTGCTGCAAAGCGGCATGGACGACTACCTGACCAAGCCGATCAGCGAACGGCAACTGGCGCAGGTGGTGCTCAAGTGGACCGGGCTGGCGCTGCGTAATCCGATACCGGAACGCCAGACCGAAAGCTCCAACGCCCACGTCGGCCCCTTGGTGCTCGATCACGAAGAAGGGCTGCGTCTGGCGGCTGGCAAGCCTGATCTGGCGGCGGACATGCTGGCCATGTTGCTGGCCTCGCTGGACGCCGACCGCGAAGCGATTCGGGCGGCGCGTGCCAACGACGACATTCAAGGCCTCATCGAACGCGTCCACCGCCTGCACGGCGCGACACGTTACTGCGGTGTCCCGCAACTGCGCACCGCCTGCCAGCGCGCCGAAACCCTGCTCAAACAGAACGCACCGCACACCGAAGACGCACTGGACGACCTGGACAAGGCCATCACCCGCCTCGAGGCTGAAGCGCGGGTAACGGCTTGATTATTAAGAAACTTTTATCTTCCCCACGCTCCGCGCTCATCGTTATACAAGTCAGCCTCAACACTGATCGTGCCCATCGCTCTGCGTGGGCATGCATCTCGTGACGCTCCGCGTCACAAATGGCACAGACTGAGGATTCAGTGAGCCGAGCGCATGACGCGGATAACGCGGATAACGCTGGAGCGTGGGCAGACATCTGCGCCACATTCGAGAGCGGACGCGGAGCTTCCTGAGCGGCATTCCCACGCGGAGCGTAGGAACGATCAGCGTGATCTCAAGCACGCCGATCATGCCCTCAGCGTTATACCCGAGTCTTGCTGCGACCACGGACTGTGGGAGGCGGCTTGCCGGCGATGCTTTTTCTGAAGCGATCTATCAGTGACTTAACTGACGCCATCGCCGGCAAGCCGCCTCCCACTGGGTATGCATTCAGTCAGTCAGTTTCGTTTTGGCCCCCGTTTTGCGCGTCTTGCGGACTTGTGTATAACGATGAGCGCTCCGCGTGGGAACGCAGCTCAGGACGCTCCGCGTCCCAGGCAAGCACCGCAATATCTGCGTGAACAATCAAGTTTTGATTCCGCAAAAGGACCTTCCAATGCGTGTACTCATCTACAGCAGCCAGGAATACGACCGCGCCAGTTTCCTCGCCGAGCGCCTGCCGGACGAACTGGAACTGAGCTTCCAGCCCGCTCGCCTGACCATCGAGACCGCCGCACTGGCCGAAGGCCATGAGGTGGTCTGTGCGTTCATCAATGATGACCTGAGCGCCCCGATACTGGAGCGACTGGCGGCGGGCGGCACACGGCTGATCGCCCTGCGCTCGGCCGGTTTCAATCATGTGGACCTGCCAACTGCCTTGCGCCTGAGCTTGAGCGTGGTGCGGGTTCCGGCCTATTCGCCACACGCCGTGGCCGAACATGCTGTGGCGCTGATTCTGTCGCTCAACCGTCACCTGCACCGGGCCTGCAATCGCACCCGCGACGGTGATTTCAGCCTGCACGGCCTGACCGGCTTCGATCTGGTCGGCAAGACCGTCGGGGTCGTCGGCACCGGGCAGATCGGCGCGACCTTCGCGAAAATCATGGCCGGGTTCGGCTGCAAACTGCTCGCCCATGACCCCATCCCCAATCCCGACGTTGAAGCCTTGGGCGCGCAATACCTGAGCCTGCCCGACCTGCTGGCCCAGGCGCAGATCATCAGCTTGCATTGCCCGCTGACCGAGCAGACTCGCTACCTGATCAACGAACAGTCGCTGGCGACCCTGCAGCCCGGTGCGATGCTGATCAATACTGGACGTGGCGCACTGGTGGAAACGCCAGCACTGATCAATGCGCTCAAGACCGGTCAACTGGGTTATCTGGGGCTGGATGTGTACGAAGAGGAAGCCCAGCTGTTTTTCGCCGACCGCTCCGACCTGCCGTTGCAGGATGACGTGCTGGCGCGGCTGCTGACCTTCCCCAATGTGATCGTCACCGCGCATCAGGCATTCCTGACCAAGGAAGCGCTGGGTGCCATCGCCCGCACCACACTGGACAACATCGTCGCCTGGTCGGCAGGCACGCCGCAGAATCGGGTAGAGGGTTAACCTCGCGTCGCTGCGTGTTAGGATGCGCGCAATTTTGGAGGACCCATGGTCGAACACGATTTCCGCTACAGCATGCTCAACCCGCAACACACCCTGACCGAGTGCCGCACACTGGGACCTGGTCGTTATCAGGTCACAGGCAACGGTGGCTCGATCCACAACAACGACCAGTTGCTGGTAACCATCAAGGGCAGCAAAAGCCTTTATATGCGCCTGACAGTCGAAAAAGTCCGGCACCTGATCAACCCGACCGGCCAGTGGGTCGCCGTTGCACACGGCCCGGTCTTCGACGAACTGGCGATCCACGAGTGGCAGGTCCATTGCGACAGCTGCAACGCCGAATTGAAGTTCGAATTCATGGTCGAGAGCAAGCTGGGCGTCAAGGCGCAGAAACCTGCTGCCACTGCACGCATTGCAGAGCTGGGCTGGAAAACCGAAGGCGAGAAGCACCTCTGCAGGAAGTGCCAGGGGCAGGCGGCATGAAACAGTTTTTGCTGGCAAGCCTGATCGGTAGCGCAGTGTTGGCGGGTTGCTCGACGCAAGCGCCTGCCATTCGGCAGGATCAGAGTTACGTGATGGAATGGATCGGCGAACGTCCGTTGATCGACAACAGCCGCCTGACCATGACTCTGGGTGCCGACGGCCGCGCCTACGGCAATGCCGGGTGCAACCACTGGTTTGCGCCCTACAGCCTGCGCGACGGCACCATCAGCTTCGGAGCGTTGGGCAGAACTCGCAAGATGTGCGCACCGGCGCTGATGGAACAGGAAGAACGCTTCCTGAAATCCATGTCCAGCGTCCAGCGCTGGGACATATCGCCCATCCAGCAACTGCGCCTGTGGCCCGCCGAAGGCAAGCCACTGCGGTTCTGGCTGGAAGAGAGCTGATAAGACTGCGGCGACCCTACCACCGATGGACGCGGAGCGTCCCGAGAGGCATTCCCACGCAGAGCGTGAGGGACGATCAGTGATCTCCGCCGCGCTGATCGTGCCCATGCTCCGCGTGGGTATGCAGCCCGGGACGCTCCGCGTCCCATTGGGTCAGGCGCGAAAAACTTACTGACTCACCACCGCTGGACGCAGAGCGTCCCGAGAGGCATTCCCGCGCTGATCGTGCCAATGCTCCGCGTGGGCATGCAGCCCGGGACGCTCCGCGTCCCATTGGGTCAGGCGCGAAAAACCTTACGGATTCACCACCGCTGGACGCAGAGCGTCCCGAGAGGCATTCCCACGCGGAGCGTGCGGAACGATCACCGTCAATATGCCGATCGTGCCCACGCGGAGCGGAACGATCAACTGTGGAGAATCACCCTTCCCCGCGCAACGTCTTGAGCTTGCCGATCGTGCCCACGCGGAGCGGAACGATCAACCGCGGAGAATCAACCTTCCCCGCGCAATGTCTTGAGCTTCTGCATCACGGTCGCGGCGGATTGCTCGCCCAGCAGTTGCTCACGCATCTTGCCCTTGTCGTCGATGATGTAGGTCACCGGCAGCGCTTCGGAAGGTGGCAGGTCGTAGTGCTCGGCCGGGTCCTGTGCCAGCACGGTGAATTTGATCCCCAAAGCGTTCGCGGCTTTTTTCAGCTCGTCGCCCTGCAGGTTGTCGAAGTTGACGCCCAGCACCGTGACCTTCTTGTCCTTCAATTGCTCGGACAACTGATTGAATTCAGGAATTTCCACGCGGCACGGACCACACCATTCGGCCCAGTAGTTCACCACCAGCCAATGACCGTCAATCCGGTCGCTGGCGACCTTCTGGCCGTTCTGGTCCATGCCCAGATCCGCGCCACATCCGCTGAGCAGCATACTGCCGACAAGTGCCACCGCTGCTGCCAATCGCCTAACCATCTGTGCTTCCTTCCTCGACTCTGAAGACCGGTTACTTATGACCCGAATACGACTATTGACCGTCCGATATGTCGAACAGTGCCGTCGCGTGGGTAGAATACGCGTCACTCCCTGCAAGATGCGACCTGCAAATGACCGATCTGACGCTGTATCACAACCCGCGCTGCACCAAATCCCGCGGCGCGCTGGAACTGCTTCAGGCCCGCGGCCTGAGTCCCGACGTCGTCCTGTACCTGGAAACCCCACCGGATGCCGCCCAACTGCGCGAACTTCTCGGCAAGCTGGGCATCAGCGCACGACAGCTGCTGCGCACCGGCGAGGATGACTACAAGCAGTTGAACCTGGCCGACGCGAGTCTGAGCGACGAACAACTGATCGCCGCCATGGCCGCCCATCCGAAACTGATCGAACGGCCGATTCTGGTCGTTGGCGACAAGGCCGTCATCGGCCGCCCACCCGAGAACGTTCTGGAGCTATTGCCGTGAGCACACCCTACATTCTGGTTCTGTATTACAGCCGAAACGGTTCTACCAGCGAGATGGCCCGCCAGATCGCCCGCGGCATCGAGTTGGGCGGCATGGAAGCGCGGCTGCGCACCGTTCCAGCCATCTCCGCCGACTGCGAAGCGACCGCGCCGAGCATTCCGGAAAACGGCGCGCTGTATGCGACCCTCGATGACCTCAAGCACTGCTCGGGCCTGGCACTCGGCAGCCCGACCCGCTTCGGCAACATGGCCGCGCCGCTCAAGTACTTCCTCGACGGCACCAGCAACCTGTGGCTGACCGGCGCGCTGGTCGGCAAGCCTGCCGGCGTGTTCACGTCCACCGCCAGCCTGCACGGCGGTCAGGAAACCACGCTGATGTCGATGCTCCTGCCGCTGCTGCACCACGGCATGCTGGTCATGGGCCTGCCGTACAGCGAGTCGGCGCTGCTGGAAACCACGGGCGGCGGTACGCCTTACGGCGCAAGCCATCACGCCGGTGCCGACGGCAAACGTCCGCTGGACCGCCACGAAACCGATCTGTGTCGCGCACAGGGCCAGCGCCTGGCGAAAATCGCCCTGCAACTGGATACCTCGCGTGGCTAAAACGCCCAAGGCGCTACCGGCCAGGGAATGGCTGGAGTCGCGGGTGCGTTTCAGCCGAGCAGCAAGCCTGATCGGCTTTCTGGGCATGATCACGCTGCTGTCGGTGTACTACCTCATATTTGCCGATCTGCACGGTGCACGACCGGGCGTGATTCTGGCCATCGAATTGCTGCCCTTGCTGATCCTTGTGCCGGGCATGCTCAGCGGCAGTCCACGCGGCCATTCGTGGACCTGCTTTGTGATCAACCTGTACTTCATCAAGGGCGCACTCGCCGCTTTTGACCCGAATCGCTGGCTGTTCGGCCTGTTGGAAATGGCGCTCAGCGTCGCGGTGTTCATCAGCACGCTGCTCTACGTACGCTGGCGCTTTCAGCTAAACCGCAAACTTGCAGCGCCGCCGCAGGTCTGAAGCCTCGACCTGCCTTTTGACTGTCCTTTGGAGAACCGATGCACGATTACAAATGGCTGAACGAGTACTGCCTGAACCGTTTCGGCTCCGCCAAAGCACTGGAAGCCCACCTGCCAACCCCCAAGACACCGAAACAACTCCAAGCCATCGGCGCCGACCGCTACCTGTCGACCCTGGCCCTGCGCGTGTTTCGTGCAGGCCTCAAACACAGTCTGGTGGATTCCAAGTGGCCCGCATTCGAAGAGGTGTTCTTTCGCTTCGATCCGGAAAAAGTCGTGCTGATGGGGGCCGATCACCTGGAACGTCTGATGCAGGACGCGCGCATCATTCGCCATCTGGGCAAGCTCAAGAGCGTGCCGCGCAACGCGCAGCTGATTCTGGACATCGAGCAGGAACACGGCAGTTTCGGCCAGTTCATCGCCCAATGGCCGGTCGATAACATCACCGGCCTCTGGCAATACCTGGCCAAGCACGGCAACCAGATGGGCGGACTGTCCGCGCCACGCTTCCTGCGCATGGTCGGCAAGGACACCTTCATTCCCAGCTACGACGTCGTCGCGGCGCTGAACGCACAGAACCTCGTCGACCGAGTGCCGACCAGCAAGCGCGATCAGGCCATCGTGCAGGACGCTTTCAACCAGTGGCACGCCGAAAGCGGCAGACCGATGTGCCAGCTGTCAGCCATGCTGGCGTTCACGGTCAACCACTGATCACGCTCAGATATTGACCACATTGACGAACCGCGAGGCGGCGGTTTCGTCGATGCGCAGGTTGGTGAAGTCGAACAGATTGCGATCCGCCAGCTGCGAAGGCTGCACATTCTGCAAGGCGCGGAAGATGCTTTCGGTACGTCCGGGCGTCTTGCGCTCCCAGTCCTGAAGCATCTCCTTGACCACCTGACGCTGCAGGTTTTCCTGGGAGCCGCACAGGTTGCACGGAATGATCGGGAATGCCTTGAGGTCCGAATACGCCTGAATGTCCTTCTCATGGCAGTACGCCAGTGGGCGGATCACCACGTTGCGCCCGTCATCGGCGCGTAGCTTGGGCGGCATGGCCTTCAGTGAACCGTTGAAGAACATGTTGAGGAAGAAGGTCTCGACGATGTCGTCACGATGATGACCCAGCGCCATCTTGGTCGCGCCAATCTCGTCGGCGAAGGTGTACAGCGTGCCGCGACGCAGACGTGAGCACAGGGAACAGGTGGTCTTGCCTTCCGGCACCAGTTCCTTGACCACCGAGTAGGTATCCTTCTCGACGATGTGGTATTCGACGCCCAGCTCTTTCAGGTAGGCCGGCAACACATGCTCGGGAAAGCCCGGCTGCTTCTGGTCCATGTTCACGGCGACGATGTCGAACTTCACCGGCGCGACTTTCTGCAGATGCATCAGCACATCGAGCATGGTGTAGCTGTCCTTGCCACCGGACAGGCAGACCATGACCTTGTCACCCTCTTCAATCATGTTGAAGTCGGCAACCGCTTCGCCGGCCAGCCGACGCAGGCGTTTCTGCAGTTTGTTCTGATTGACTGAAAGGGTGCCCATGTACTGGTGGTATCCGCTGACGATGACAGTGAGAAAAGGCGGCCATTTTACGCAAAACCGTGAGCGGGTTAAACAATGGACGCGTGCCTGATGTTCAGCACCTCACGCTATTAACAGAGTCCGGACAATCGCCAAACGCTCTAAGCCTTGGGTTCTATCGACAGCTCAGGTTTCTATACTGGTTCATGAAGCCGAATCCGAACATCAAGGAGTACGCTCATGATCCATCACGTCTGGGGCCTGTTCACGCACCCCGACCAGGAATGGAAGCAGATCCGCAGCGAGGATGAGTCCATCGGCCACCTGTACCTTTCGCATACGCTGATTCTGGCGGCGATCCCGGTGGTTTCCGCCTACATAGGCACCACGCAGGTAGGCTGGGTGATCGGCGAGCGCCCACCGGTCATGCTCACCCATGGCAGCGCTATCTGGATGGCGATCATGTCTTACGTTTCCATGCTGGCAGGTGTGGCGGTCATGGGCAGTTTCATTCACTGGATGGCACGCACTTACGACGCCACGCCCACCCTCGCGCAGTGCATCGCGTTCGCTACCTACACGGCCACGCCGCTGTTCTTCGGCGGACTGGCAGCGCTTTACCCGCACCTGTGGCTCGGCATGGTGGCCGGGACTGCAGCGGTCTGTTATACGGTCTATCTGCTTTACGTCGGCCTGCCGACCTTCATGAACATACCTTCAGAAGAAGGCTTCATGTTCTCCAGCTCCGTACTGTCGGTCGGGCTGGTGGTGCTGGTCGCAATCATGGCTTTTACCGTCGTGCTGTGGGGCATCGGAATAGGTCCGGAATACACCAATTGAGCAGGAGCTGAGCGGGTCTGTCGCAGTGCAGGCCCGTCTATGTAAATGACCACCGGGCGGCTGACGTTTTCAGCCGGCCTCCACATTACGGCATACTTGGCGCATTGGAGAGCCACACAGCATGCCCGAGCAACTCAATTCCCGCGTCGAAACCTGTTACCAACAAGCCGAAGCCTTCTTCAAACGTACGTTCAAACGCCCGGTCGTCAGCTTCAAGCTGCGCGGTCAGAAGGCAGGCGTTGCCCATCTGCATGAAAACCTGCTGCGCTTCAATCCGCAGCTGTATCAGGAAAACGCCGAAGACTTCTTGCGCCAGACCGTGCCGCATGAAGTCGCGCACCTGATCGCCCACCAGCTGTTCGGCGGCAGCATCCAGCCGCACGGCGAAGAGTGGCAGTTGATCATGCGCGGCGTGTACGAGCTGCCGCCCAACCGTTGCCATACCTACGCCGTCAAACGTCGCAGCGTGACGCGCTATATCTATCGCTGCCCGTGCGCCGACAGCGACTTCCCCTTCACCGCCCAGCGCCACAGCATGGTCAGCAAAGGCAGACGCTACCTGTGCAGACGCTGCCGTCAGACGCTGGTGTTCAGCGGCGAGACCCGAACCGAGTAACCGCTGCCGAATACGGGCATAAAAAAACCCATCCGAAGATGGGTTTTTTCATGGCCTGATGATCAGACTGTTTTGCCGGTATTCACAGCGTTGGCTGGAGTCGGACCTTCAGCGACGCCCAGGTCGTCTTCAGGACGGGTTTCCAGGATCGCGGAACCACCGGAAGCCAGCTCGGACTGCAGCTTGTCGGTGTCCAGCTCGCCCACCCACTTGGCAACCACAACGGTGGCAACCGCGTTACCGACCAGGTTGGTCAGGGCGCGGGCTTCGGACATGAAGCGGTCGATACCCAGGATCAGCGCCAGACCGGCAACCGGCAGGTGGCCGACAGCCGACAGGGTGGCAGCCAGAACGATGAAGCCGCTACCGGTCACGCCAGCAGCACCCTTGGAGGACAGCAGCAGGACCAGCAGCAGGGTGATCTGGTGCGTGATGTCCATGTGGGTGTTGGTCGCCTGAGCGATGAACACGGCCGCCATGGTCAGGTAGATCGACGTGCCGTCCAGGTTGAACGAGTAGCCGGTCGGGATAACCAGACCTACGACAGACTTCTGGGCACCCAGACGCTCCATCTTGATCAGCATGCGTGGCAGGGCCGATTCCGACGACGAAGTACCCAGTACGATCAGCAGCTCTTCACGGATGTAGCGAACCAGCTTGAAGATGCTGAAGCCGTGAGCGCGGCAGATGGCGCCCAGTACCAGCACCACGAACAGCACGCAGGTGATGTAGAAGCAGATCATCAACTGACCCAACTGCACCAGCGAGCTTACGCCGTAGGCACCGATGGTGAAGGCCATGGCACCGAATGCACCGATTGGCGCCAGCTTCATGATCATGTTGATGATGTTGAACATCACGTGGGCGAAGCGATCGATGAAGTCCAGCACCGGCTTGCCATAGGCACCCAGGCGATGCAGGGCGAAACCGAAGATCACCGAGAACATCAGGACTTGCAGGATATCGCCGTTGGCGAACGCGCCGACGATGGTGTTCGGAATGACGTTGAGGATAAATCCGACGATGCTCTGGTCTTTACCAGCGGTAACGTAAGCGGCGATCTTCGAAGCATCGAGCGTGCTGACGTCGATGTTCATGCCGGCACCCGGCTGAACCACGTTCACAACGATCAGGCCGATCAACAGGGCGATGGTCGAAACGATTTCGAAGTACAGCAATGCGTAACCACCGGTCTTGCCGACCGACTTCATGTTCTGCATGCCGGCGATGCCGCTGACAACGGTACAGAAGATGATCGGGGCAATAACCATCTTGATCAGCTTGATGAACCCGTCACCCAGCGGCTTGAGGGCCTTGCCGGTGTCAGGGTAGAAGTGGCCGATCAGGATACCGATGACAATCGCTACGATTACCTGAAAATAGAGAGATTTGTAGATGGGCTGACGAGTCGTCATTGCAGTTATCCTCAAGGGCGTCGTCGGCATCTTCACCGGATGCACGCGAGCCTATAAAGCGCTAACCCTCCTGCATTGGAGGGATTTGTTTTGTCGAGCTGCGCGGGGCAGACCTCTACAGGTTAGATAGCAATAGGCGTGCCATGCAGGCATAAGGACATCAACGCCACATATTACAAGGGCGCTGGGGTAACGATAGCCGGAAACCGGAAAAAGAGATGGCGGTTTTCCGCCGTATTGAGCTGAAAACCGGGCTTCAGTGGCGGGTATCCGCCTTTCGCAGTGGGTACGGGAGCGTCCTGAGCGGCGTTACCACGCAGGAACGCTCATCGTTATACACAAATCCGCCTCACCACTGATCGTGCCTATCGCTCCGCGTGGGCATGCATCCCGTGACGCTCTGCGTCACAAATGGCACAGATTGCGGATTCAGTGAGCCGAGCGCATGACATGGATAACGCTGGAGCTTGGTCACGCATCTGCGCCACATTCAAGAGCGGACGCGGAGCGTCCTGGGCGGCATTCCCACGCGGAGCGTAGGAACGATCAGCGTGATCTCAAGCACGCCGATCATGCCCATGCCTGTGCTCAGCGTTATACCCGAGTCTTGCTGCCTCCCACAGGTTGGTATTGCGCACCTGCCCGTGACGCAGAGCGTCACATTCAGCCCCACACCTACTCCGCCATGAAGTGAATCCTGAACGCCGCGCCGCCCAGAGGCGAATCATCCAGCGTGAGTTGTGCGCTGTAGCTTTCGATGATGTCCTTGACCACGGCCAGGCCGATGCCCTGCCCCGGGTTCTGGCGATCGAGACGTTCGCCGCGCTCGAGGATTCGAGCCCGCTGGTACTGCGGGACGCCGGGGCCATCGTCTTCGATGCACAGCTCGTCGCCGGTCGCCGATGCGCTAAAGCTGACGCGCACTTCACTCAGGCACAGTCGGTAGGCGTTTTCCAACAGGTTACCGAGCATTTCCAACAGTGCTCCCTCTTCCATGTGCACCTGACAATCCTCGGGCAGGTCCAGCGTGACCTTGACCCGCTTATCGCGGTACACCTTGTCCAGCGTGTTGCACAGGCTTTCGATCACCGGCCGCAGCATCACGTGATGACGCACCAGCCCGCTCTTGCGCAGGCTGGCGCGTTGCAGCTGATAGCCGATCTGCTGGCTCATGCGCTCGATCTGCGATTGCAGCACGCGGGCCTGCTCGACATCTTCGGGACGTTTGGCAATGTTTTCACTGACCCCCTGCAAGACCGCCAACGGGGTTTTCAAGCTGTGGGCCAGATCGCCCAGGGAATCGCGATAGCGTGCCCGTTGCTCGCGTTCGCTGCGCAACAGGCGGTTCAGCGAATCGGTCAGACGCAGCAATTCACTGGGGTGTTTTTCGCTCAAGCTGTCGCGCTCGCCAGCTTCCACCTGATCAAGCTCGTGACTCAGTCCCCTCAGGGCACGCAAGCCCCAGGTCAGGCCGCCCCACAACAACCCCAGCAATACCAGCAAGGCAGCGCCGAACCCCAGATAGAGTTTCTGACGCAAATTGTTGACGGTTTCCTGATACCCGCGCAGTGGCTGCACAGCGACAATACTGAAAGCGGCATTGCGGCCACCCAGCAGGCGAATCTCGACGTCGTAGACGAAATACTCGTCGCCGTTGATTTCCTTGATCTTGGTGAACTGACTGCCCTGCCCGTCATAGTTGGGGTGGTAGTCGATGTCCAGGTCTTCGGTGGACAGCGAACGCCAGACCATCTGCCCCTGACGGTTATAGATGTAGCCCATCAGGCGGCTGCCCGGCAGGTTGAACTGCTCGCCCGGCAGCACCGAAGGCATCAACAGATGATCATCCTCGACACGCGCCGCAGAAATCATCGTGGTCACGTCCGACGCCAGCCGCTGCTCGATCGCACCGCGCAACGCCAGGCTGAAGCCGCTCTGCAACGCAGGCAGCATCAGCAGCATGAAGATGATCGCCAGCGTCACAGCGCCCAGCATCAGGCGCAGGCGAAGCGAACGAATCACGTACAGCGCTCAGTGAACAGATAGCCCATGCCGCGTACGGTTTCGATGGGTTTGAAGGCCATGTTGCTGTCCAGCTTGCGACGCAGACGGCCCACCAGCACTTCGATCACGTTCGGATCGCGCTCGTCATCGTCGGGGTACAGCTGTTCCATCAATCGCTCCTTGGGCACCACCTGCTGATGATGAAGCATCAGGTACTCAAGAATCCGGTACTCGTAGGCCGTCAGCGCGAGCGGCTGCTCGGACAGCGCCGCCTGCTTGCGGTTGAGGTCCAGCAATAGCGGCCCGGCAGTGATGGTGGACTGAATGAAACCGCTTGAACGACGCAGCAAGGCGTTGAGCCGCGCATCCAGCTCTTCGAACTGAAACGGTTTGACCACGTAGTCGTCGGCACCGGCAGCCAGACCTTCGACCTTGTCCTGCCAGTTACCGCGCGCGGTCAGGATCAGGATCGGAAAAGACTTGCCCAGGGTGCGCAACTGACGAATCAGGTCCAGACCGCCGATGCCGGGCAGACCCAGGTCGATCACGGCCAGATCATGATTGAACTGACCGACCTGATACAGCGCCTCTTCGGCATTGGCCACCGCTTCGACCACATGCCCCGCTTCGGTCAGACGGGTCCGCAGGTGATGCCGCAATAACGCTTCATCCTCAACCACCAACAACTTCATGCAGCCCTCCCAGGCACAGCCCCAGCCTTAATATCAGGAATGAATCGACAGCGTCGCATCGGTACTCAGCAGTTGAGCGCTTACAGGCATATGCCGGGTTACATCATAGCTGCCCAGCAATATGTCGCGGCTGACGGGCATGCCATTGTGGGTGCCCGACACCACGCCGTAAACCGGCGGCGAATAAAGCGTCCCCACTGCAACATTCCGGCGGTCCTGCTGGCCCAGTTCGTGGCTCCAGCCGTTGGCATCATCAAGGCGTTCGCTGGTCTTGCCGAACTCGATACGCGTCGGCTCGACTCTGCCATCACCGGCTTGCGCCGCCGCACTACCACCCAGAAAAGCCAGGGCCAGGAAAAACTTGTTGATGTTCAACATGCGGACTCCTTTTGCGCTCGGGGACGCTGTCAAGGTATGGCTCAACAGTAAGCGTGCCGCCCTGAACCCCGACTGAACGCTGCATGAACCTGCGCTGAATGGCACCGAATCGGCTATTGTTGCCGTTCAATGCGACACCCCACTCAAGAAGGAGCTGAACATGCGCGTGTGGATGGCAGTGATCATGATGGGCCTTGCGGGACTTGCCCAGGCCGCGATCAAGACCGAACAGGTCGATTATAAAAGTGCCGACGGCACCAAGCTGGTGGGCTACTACGCCTACGACGACGCGATAAAAGGCCCGCGCCCCGGCGTGCTGGTGGTTCATGAATGGTGGGGGTTGAATGAATACGCCAAGCGTCGCGCCCGTGATCTGGCTGCGCTGGGTTACAGTGCCATGGCCATCGACATGTACGGCGACGGCAAGAACACCGAGCACCCGAAAGACGCCATGGCCTTCATGCAGGCCGCTCTCAAGGACAGCGACGCCGCCGACAAGCGTTTCGATGCGGGCCTTGAGCAGTTGAAGAAACAGCCGCAGACCGACCCTGCGAAGATCGCCGCGATCGGCTACTGCTTCGGCGGCAAGATCGTGCTCGATGCAGCCCGTCGCGGTGAGCCGCTGGTGGGCGTGGTGAGCTTCCACGGCGCACTGGTCACCAACACGCCCGCCAAACCGGGCATCAAGGTGCCCATGCTGGTCGAACATGGTGCCAAGGACAGCATGGTGACGCCTGAAAACGTGGCGGCCTTCAAGAAAGAAATGGACGACGCCAAGGCTGACTACAAATTCGTCAGCATCGACGGCGCCAAACACGGTTTCACCAACCCCGACGCCGACCGCCTGAGCCATGGCGAACACGGCGGCCCGGACATCGGTTACGACAAGGCGGCTGACCAGAGTTCGTGGTCGGACATGCAGGTGTTCTTCAAGAAAATCTTTGGTTGATTTCTCGCACGCTGATCGTGATGCTTCGCATGGGCATCCAGACCGTGACGCTTCACGTCACATCCGAGAGCGGACGCGGAGCGTCCTGAGAGGCATTCCCACGCGGAGTGAAGGAACGATCACCGTCAGTGTGCTGATCGTGCCTATGCTCCGCGTGGGTATGCAGCCCGGGACGCTCCGCGTCCCATTCAAGAGTGGACGCGGCGGCAAGGATCATCGCAAGCCTTCCCTCAAGCGTGATCCCCCGGCAAAATGCCGTTCATGACTCAATCACCTGCCCTTCCCGCCTGCTGTCCCGAACTTGTCCAGCACTGGCCGTTGCCTTACGCGGTACCCGGTGCGGTGCTGGTCAGTGGCCGTTTTGATCCGCTCAAGCTGGTCGATGGCGACTTTCAGCACACCGCTGTCGACAAACCTGCCAGCATCCAGCGCTCGGTTGCCAAGCGTCAGACCGAGTTTCTCGCCGGTCGTCTGTGTGCCCGCGACGCACTGCGCAGGCTTGACGGACGTCAGTACATCCCCGGCATCGGCGGAGACCGTGCGCCCATCTGGCCAGGCGAAATCTGTGGCTCGATCACCCACAGCACCGGCTGGGCCGCAGCCATCGTGGCGCACCAACAGCAATGGCGCGGACTGGGGCTGGACACCGAACATCTGCTGAGCCACGAACGTGCCTCGCGTCTGGCCGGGGAAATCCTCACCGCCAATGAACTCGCCGACATGGCCAACGGGCCAGAGGATCAGATCGCCCTGCGCGTGACGCTGACCTTCTCGATCAAGGAAGCGTTGTTCAAGGCCCTCTATCCCATCGTGCAGCAGCGCTTCTACTTCGAGCACGCCGAGCTACTGGAATGGTCGCAGGACGGCAGTGCCCGCCTGCGCCTGCTGATCGACCTGTCCAGCGAATGGCACCACGGCAAGGAACTGGAAGGCCAGTTCAGCGTGCAGGACGATCATCTGCTGAGCCTGATCGCGATCCCTGCTTGACCAGTGCCATGGTGATAGCTGTTTTCGGGGATCAATCGTGCAGCGGACAATGCTCGCACCGACCGACCCACTCCACCTGATAACTCAGGCAACAGGCTTTTCGCTGCCTGCGCGGTTCGGCATCTTCGGCCTGCTTTATAAAGGTCACCGTCTGATACAACGGATTGAGGCGGCCATCGGGACGTTTGCGCTCAGCCAGCAAGGCCAACCCTGCCGCCAATGATGCATGGCTGCCTGCGGCGAGTTCTGTCAGGCAGGTTTCCAGCGTATCCCCCGCGCTGCTCCACAACACACTGCTCGCCAGCCCGCCGTAACGGCTTAGCGTGGTGATGAAAGGCTGCAGATTATCGTCGAGCAGACCGCCAAAGCGCTGGAACGGATCAAGCTCCGTCTGCGCCAACACACTGCCCTCTTCCACGAACCGGATGCCCACCGGAAGCCCTCGTTCATCCAGCACCAGCGAGACCTGATCCAGGTGCAGCGCGTAATGACGTCCTTCCAGAAGACTGGCCGACAGGACCGCCGGGATGATCTGCATGAAGTAATACTTCGCCCACTGCGACACCAGCACCGGCAAATGGCTGGGCATGAGCGTCACGCCATAGACATTCAGCAGCAGCGCGTCCAGCCGCTCGGGGTGCAGCAGGTCGGGCAGTGCCACGACTTCGCTGGCGGATGGACGAAGTTCAAGCTGGCTTTCATCAAACATGATTGACTGACTACTTCTTGTGAGAGTCCGCACTACGTCTTCGACGAAGCGCTGTCGTGCAGCGAACACCGAACTGTGGGAGGCGCCACTACGCCTTCGACGTAGCGCTGTCGCGCGGCAAACACCGAACTGTGGGAGGCGGCTTGCCGGCGATAAATGATGACGCGATTTTCCTGACACACCGCGTCGACTGCATCGCCAGCAAGCCGCCTCCCACAAAAGCGCTCTTTCGATGGATGACTGCATCCCTTCACCTCGGCGCCTGCGTACGTGGCCAGGACAGGCTGAAGCACGCGCCGCCCAGACTTTCACTTCGCCCGATCAGTGCTCGTCCTTCGTGCCAGTTGATGATGCGCCGCACGATCGACAGTCCCAGCCCGTGCCCGCCCGAGGCGCGTGTACGGCTGTCGTCGATGCGCATGAAGGGGGTGAATATCTGCTCCCAGGCGTCTTCCGGAACACCGGGGCCGTCGTCGTCCACGTCGATGCGGCAACGCTGCGCACCCAGGCGATAGCTGATGGACACCTGCGTTTCGGCATGGCGCATGGCGTTGCTGACCAGATTCTGCAGCGCCCGGTGCATGTACCGCGGTTCCGCCTCGACCCACGCCGTTTCACCTACAGCCGCGGTGATGCACTCACCCCGTGAAACCCGCACATCAGCGCGCAACGGCGCCAGCTCGGCAATCACCTGATCGATCAACGCCTCCAGATCGATACGCTGGAAATTCAACGTCGGCGCGCCCTGTTCAAGCCGGGCGTACGTCAGCATTTCATCCACCAGCTTGTCGAGGTCCTGAATATCGCTGTCCATGCCGCGCATGTACTTGAGGCGTGCTTCGGCCGTGGTCGCGTCGCTGACCATCTCCAGCCCGAAGCGCAAACGTGCCACCGGCGTGCGCAGTTCATGGGACACCGCGCGCACCAGCTCACGCTGGATCATCAGCGAACGCTGCAAATGCTCCGCCATGCTATTGAAAGCCGCTGCCAGCCGGCCGACCGAATCCGAACCCTCGGTGGGCACGCGCGTCTGCAGGCTGCCCTGAGCGATCAAGGTCGCCGCCGCTTCAAGCGCCAGCACCCGACGCTCCAGACGCCGCACCAGCAAATACACCACCAGCCCGATGAAACACAGCCCCAGCAAGGCGATCAACACCAGCCATTGCAGCGGATAGGGATTCATCTGATACAGCGGGCCGATTTCCAGCACCCAATTGGTGTCAACGATCCCGGCCAACACTCGGATCGAGTCGCCGCCCTTGCCCAGCGCCATGACCGTGTCGCCTTCATAGATGCGGCGACGCTGGTCGTCATCCAGATCAGCCTGATCCAGCGCCAGCAGGTGCATGTCGAAACCGAACCCCTTGTCGACCCGCAACGCCTGCAGGCGCGCCGGTTGCTCATCGACCGGGGAGCGCACCAATTCATCGATCAGCAAGTAGATAGTCGCCCTCGCCAGTTGCTCGGTGATCTGCTGCACCTCGCCCGTCAACAGCAGCGGCTCCTTGTCGCTCAACTGGCGATAGACCTTCGCCGCATGCGGGCCGATCTGCTCGACCACCACCTGCCCACGCGCCAGCCGACTACGGGCGCTGCTGTCCAGTTGTGCCTGCTCAAGGCTTTGCAGACTCAGCGGAATACCCAGCAAACGCTCCCAGACCGCCAGCGCACGGCGACGCTCCACATCGTTGAGGGCGATCAGGTTATCGGCCATGACCGTGAACGTGCCGTGGGCCAGACGCTCACGGTACTGCTCGCCACGCGCCTGATTGAGGCCATGCAGCGCGAGCATGCCGAGCAGCGCCACCAGCACCAGAACGCCCAGCATGCCGCCATAGATACGCAGAAAGATCGAATTCATGACAGGTCAGCTGCTGAACACATGGCCGCTCATGTCCTGCGCGGCTTCAGGCACAAACAGATAGCCCTTGCTGCGCACGGTCTTGATCAGACGCGGGTGAATGGGGTCGTCGCCAATCTTGGGACGGATGCGCGAGATGCGCACATCAATGGAGCGATCCTGCCCGTCATACCCCACGCCGCGCAGAGCCGTGAAGATTTCTTCACGGGAGAGCGTGCGCCCGGCGTTGGCTACCAGCAGCCACAACAGGTCGAATTCGGCACCGGTCAGTTCGATGCTTTCTTCGCGCAACCAGGCCTCGCGCAGTGCGTTGTCCACCACCAGCGGCCCGAAAACCAGCCTGCGCAACTCGGCGGCGGGCACCTGTGGCGCCTCACTACGGCGCAACAAGGCGTGAATGCGCGCCAATAGCACGCGCGGGTGAACCGGCTTGCAGACGAAATCGTCAGCGCCGGTGTCCAGCCCCTGAATGTGATCGGTGTCGTCGGTGCGGGCGGTGAGCATCAGGATCGGCCCGTCGTAGCGGTCGCGCACCTTGCGGCAAATACTGAAGCCGTCTTCGCCGGGCAGCATCAGGTCGAGGATGACCAGATCCGGCTGTTCCTGAATGATGCGCTCTACCGCCAGCGCGCCATTGCCTTCAATCCTTACGCTCAGGCCGTTGTTCTGCAGGTAGTCGCAGGTCAGTTCCGCCAATCGCTGATCGTCCTCGACGATGAGCACCTGCCAGGTATGTGGCTCCACGAAGGGCTTCCTTTTGTTGTTATCGAATAGCGGATTCAGGCACCGCCGCATCGCGCGGATATCCGGCGATTGTAGCAATCGCGCGGCAAACCACACGACATGCCAGATGCCCCTTGCAGGCTGCTTTTTCTGTGATAGGGTTCGCGCCCGCAAAAATCCGTTGCAGCCCGATGACATCTGTAAAAATCAGTGACAAACGGTCCGACGCAGCAGCCATGCGGCCTACACGCGATGTCGGTGATTCATACACAAAGTACTCACAAGTTTATCCACAGGTCGTACGTTGCAATTGATGTCCGAAACGCATTATCTTGTAGCCCGACCTGCAGTCACACCCTACATGTAGGGTTTTCTGCGAAAACTCCAGCACAACTCAATTGAAAAATTCAAGCATTTTTCTTGCGTTTGAGGGGTTGAACTTTAAGACGTAATCAGTAACCAAACCGCGCGCGCTTACACCCAGGCGACCCGGTACACGTCTTGCAACATAGAACACGCAAGCTTCATCAGATCTGCAAGGGATTGGGCACATGACCCAGTCCCTTTTTGACTTCAAAACCCGGAAGCGGCCAAACCCGCTTCCACCTCCGTTTTGGAGTCATTGAGTCGTCCGGTTGGCGACTCACTGTCACAAAACGGAACGGTGGGCAGCGATGCCCGAACAAACTTAAAGAACGTGGAGACACCCATGCAAACAGACACAACTCGCGAGAACTCGCCGACCACTGCGCCGTTGTCAGGCCAGGCCCAGCAGGACCTGTCCGCAACCGCTCCTGGTCAATTGCGCGTGATCAAGCGTAACGGCACTGTCGTCGCTTACACCGATGACAAGATCACCGTCGCCATCACCAAGGCGTTTCTTGCAGTTGAGGGCGGCGCTGCTGCCGCCTCGTCGCGCATCCACGACACCGTTGCCCGCCTGACCGAACAGGTCACCGCCACCTTCAAGCGTCGCATGCCTTCGGGCGGCACCATCCACATCGAAGAAATCCAGGACCAGGTCGAACTGGCCCTGATGCGTGCCGGCGAGCAGAAAGTGGCCCGCGACTACGTCATCTACCGTGACTCGCGCGCCAAGGAGCGTGCCGTTCGTGCACCGGAAGACGAAGTCCAGGCTCACCCGTCGATCCGCATCACCCGCGCTGACGGCAGCTTCGCGCCGCTCGACATGGGCCGCCTGAACACCATCGTTACCGAAGCGTGCGAAGGTCTGGCTGAAGTCGACGCCGACCTGATCCAGAACGAAACCCTGAAGAACCTGTACGACGGCGTTGCGCTGAAAGACGTCAACACCGCACTGGTGATGACTGCACGTACGCTGGTCGAGCGTGAGCCGAACTACTCGTTCGTGACCGCCCGCCTGCTGATGGACACCCTGCGTGCCGAAGGCCTGAGCTTCCTGCAAGTGGCCGAAAGCGCCACGCACCACGAGATGGCCGACCTGTACGCCAAGGCCCTGCCTGCCTACGTCGCTGCCGGTATCAAGTACGAGCTGCTCAACCCTGTTCTGGCCGAGTTCGACCTCGAGAAGCTGGGCAAGGCGATCAACCACGAGCGCGATCAGCAGTTCACCTACCTGGGTCTGCAGACCCTGTACGACCGTTACTTCATCCACAAGGATGGCGTGCGTTTCGAACTGCCGCAGATCTTCTTCATGCGCGTGGCCATGGGCCTTGCCATCGAAGAGAAGGCTCGTGAAGACCGTGCCATCGAGTTCTACAATCTGCTGTCGTCCTTCGACTACATGTCGTCGACCCCGACGCTGTTCAACGCCGGCACCCTGCGTCCACAGCTGTCCAGCTGCTACCTGACCACCGTGCCGGATGACCTGTCGGGCATCTACCACGCGATCCACGACAACGCCATGCTGTCCAAATTCGCAGGCGGTCTGGGCAACGACTGGACGCCGGTTCGTGCGCTGGGCTCGTACATCAAGGGCACCAACGGCAAATCGCAAGGCGTCGTGCCGTTCCTGAAAGTGGTCAACGACACCGCTGTAGCAGTCAACCAGGGCGGCAAGCGCAAAGGCGCTGTCTGTGCCTACCTGGAAACCTGGCACATGGACATCGAAGAGTTCATCGAGCTGCGCAAGAACACCGGTGATGACCGTCG
>Ga0265798_10000338_pt1 | contig 83465 bp, 86 predicted proteins | sample P3T30metagenome_FD_192430 | JGI IMG/M metagenome (GOLD analysis project Ga0265798, IMG submission 192430) | Plant litter microbial communities from East Loma Ridge, Irvine, California - P3 T30 | ecosystem: Environmental > Terrestrial > Plant litter > Unclassified | place: USA: California... | reverse complement strand
CCGACCAAAGAAGCCTAGCAAAGACAAGAAGAAGAAGGACGCGAAAAGTGCTAAGCGCCACTTCGCCGATACAGGCATTGACGTGCGTGACTCACGCCTCACTAAATCCTCTCGACGCTCACCCGCGTCCCGAGAGTAATCATACGCCATTATGCTGACGATTGTGCTAATACAGGACAGCGAGCATTCGGCAGCAAAGCGTCGACAGGCCGAACTGGCTACCAATGGAGTCGCTACTCCCGCGGCAGCATAAGTTCGCTTTCAGCTAAGCTAGCACATGTTCGCTTTTTCTATACTCTCCATCATTCACTTGATATTCTTGGGGTTTCTGACATTCTTCTTCTCTTCAGTTCCGGCTGCTTCCCCGCGCGCCGACAAAGGTACGGCTCGTTAGCAACCTGCCTGCCTGATTACACAGGTCTTCATCGATCGACTTAGAGACGCCTCCGGACTTGCGATCCGACGCCGCATCAGGTGCAGGTGCGTATCAGTACATCCGAGGGCCTCTAACAAACAAAACCAGAAAAAAAAGTAGGAAAAGACCGCCGCAGAGCGCGTCACAAAAACACTACAAGAAGGTTTGATCACCCACTTTTACCATAATGTATCACCCCCCCATTCTGCAGTTGGCGTTGGTTGGCGTTCAAAATGCATCACAGGGCGTTTCACGACGAGCGGGACAGGTGGTATTCGTCCGCGCGATTTGGAGTCACAGAGAGCGAGGGGGAGCGATCAATTTGCTTTACAAACACCGGGAAAGAGAGGAACCTCGTGGCTGCGAGCTGGGATTCTGTAACTAATACGCAAACTCTGTACAACCAAAAATCTACACCATTTGGGGCCTAAGTGCTCTGGCAGATCCATCGATGGCATCGTTGTGTATGAGAGATTGTGATTGTGCTGAAGTTCTTCTATAAAATCCTATTGCACATTAACAACACATGTCCCAACCCAATCCACTCCATGCCGGGACCCATGTCGCAAGTACATAACATGTGAATAATGCAGATCCCTTCGTAATCATAACAGTCGTAACCTCGCCAGTTCAATATCGCACATCATCCCTCTACCATGCTGTCTGTCGCCGCAGCAACCGCGCCAGTAGTACCGTCCAGTCCATTGATACCGTCCATCTCGCACACGACCATACCATCGTGAAGCCAGTACGGCATGTCGCGGATGTAAGGAGCTTCGGCTTTCTTAGCGCCAGTCAACGCTGAAGCGGCACTTGCCCAGTTGAAGTATTTGTGGCATCCAACGCAGAACTGTCCGTGAATTAGTAAAGTGAAACATATGAGAAGTTCAAGATAGGGTCTCACCATGCTATCACAGCCACCATCTTTCTCGATAACCAACTGGCAATTCGGACACCTCTTTCCATCTTTACCCTGCATAATCTTGAGCGTCTCTTTCTCGGCATCACTCATCTTCTCATCCACATGCTTCGCCGCATACTCCGCACACGTAACGTCCTTGTGCCACGGAACAAGACACTGGGCGCAAGACCGGAAAGCACAGTCGTTGCACGCGACTTGCGGGTATCCAGCCGCCGTCGCATCTGGCAAACCGATCGCAGTGCATGTAGGTGAAAGACAGGTCATTGGCTTGGGACTCGCGGTTTCTTTCCACACTTCCAGCATTTCCATGTTGAACTTCTCGAGCGCTTCACCCGCAGGCATGTATCGCAGGATGAAGTGGTGGTCCCAGGGTTCCGTACAACCGGGTTCTAGACAGCCGGCGCCGAGTTGGCGTACACCGAGCGTGTCCATCTTTGCGGAGAGGAAGTTGCCGATACATGTCTTGCAGACGGGGTCGATTTTCCGCTTGCTGGGGTTCCGGGCTAGGTGGGCGATGCAGTTGAAGGGGACGTCTAGGTGTTGCTGCCAGCGGCCGCGCTTCGGTGGTACCCATTTGACGAACTCATCGGTGGGTTGCTCTTCGATGCAGATCCGGCATGTGAAGTGGGTGGGCGGTGGCTTGCGCGGCCTGGGGTTGGGGTTTGGTTTGCGCTTCTTCGCCCAGGGATCTGCACGTGGGCGACGCTTCCTGGTGGGCTTGGTGACCTTGGTGGCGTGGGCTTCTGAAGCTGCTTGTTTAGTTTGCGAGCGGAGGACTCGGGTGGTTGGAGTGGGTGAGGCTGCTCTTCGTGGCACTCGACGCATGGTGGAGTGAGGTGGTCAGTGAGGTGGTGGTACGGTGTTGATTAGTGGGTGATTCAGCGACCAAGTAAAGCAGATTGGAGAGTGAAAATAGTGGTATAGAAGGAGCCTCAAGCGTGACTGACAAGGCTAGATATATCAGGCTGAGGCTGCAGCTGACGTCGGTTGGCGGTAGGGAACCGGAAGGCGCTGTGGATGCCTGGCTTCAATTGGCAGGCAGTGACTCACGGTAAACTTCTCAGCCGTTTAGAAGGAAGATTGTAGCCTGAGATCTGGAATTTGGTATCTAGGTACCGTGGACGCTTGAGCCAGACAGATGGGTATGTTGCTCAGCCTATACCTAGATATCCTATTGGATAAGGCTAGCAGAAGTAGTAAGCAATATCGTATCAGAATCTACACAATATCACATGAGAGAGCGGCCTCAATTCAGCCTGAGACCTGGTGTCATCTATTGGCGCATTTCGTCAGTCGTCATTGGACCATGTTCGTTTGTCGCAAACGTCTCTGATGCCTGGTAGGCTGTCAACGCGCTACCAACGCGCTAGCGAGCATCTTGGTGGCTAGATTTTGTGTGCATCTTGCTGCATACACACCACTAAATGTTGATTACTGAGTAGAATCTGAGATGATGTAGACGTCCGAGTGATGTTTGCCACGACTCGGAGATCCAAGCTGTTCGCAGTCGCGACGGCTGCAGCGACCCCACTTTTAGGCTGCAGGGGTGCGCTGAGCACAGATCCCCCGAGCCCGAACTTTTTTTGCGACGCTTGCAAACGCGGAACGCTCAACTATCTCTGCAATTACCCCAGTACACGAGGTATCGTCACACGATAACCATGGCGCCTAAGGACGACGACTTCATTTTCACCATCTCCGACCACGAGGATGTATCCGACGACGGTGGTGCCGACGAGGCTGCAGCAACGGCCAAACTAGCTGGCGCTGGAAAGAAGAGGAAATACACTGAAGATCCTGATCTCAACGTTAAGCCGAAAGAAGTCGCGTCGAAGAAGGCGAAGAAGGACAAGAAGAAGGGAAAGAAAGGAGCCGATCCTGCTCCCGAAATCGAAGATGACAACGCGATGCCAGAACCGACTGAAGATGTCGAACAGAACGACGACATTGCCAGCGACTTCGAGTTTGCGGTCGGCGACATAGATACCGGGTTCGTGGAGGAGTTTGACGGCTGGGGCAACGACAACGGCACAGTAGCGCAGGAGTCGCAGAAGAAGGGCACCGCGGTCGATGTCGACGACATTATCGAGCGGAGACGAAACAAGAAGAGCGCACAGGCAGTCATAGAAACTGAGTCGCCCGAGGCTTCTGTCAATGGCGACTTTGAAGGTTTCGGGGAGGATGACGAGCTCATGGCCGAAGACGGGTTCGGCATGGGCGCAGCAAGCGACTCAGAGGAAGACCAGGAGGACGAGGAGGAGGCTTCAGGGGCTGAGGGCAGTGGAAGCGAAGAGGAGGGCGACTCAGACGAAGAAGCAGAAGTACCGCATGTACCACATCCCATGGACCTTGAGGGCGCCGAAACAGACCATGAAGATCAGAGCGAGGAAGAGGACGCTGTCGAGGCGAAGAAGGCAGCCGCTTTCTTCGCGCCCGAAGACAGCGTGCAGATCAAGAAGAAGAAGGGAGCCAAAGGTGGTACTGGTTCCTTCCAAGCCATGTCACTTTCACGACCCATTCTACGAGGTTTGGCATCTGTGGGCTTCACCGAGCCTACACCTATCCAGAACAAAGCAGTTCCGATTGCGATGCAAGGCAAGGACGTCGTGGGAGGAGCCGAGACTGGTTCCGGTAAAACGGCCGCTTTCCTCATTCCTATCCTCGAACGTCTGCTCTACCGACCAAAGAAGGTTCCAACCACCCGTGTCGCCATCTTCATGCCTACCCGTGAATTGGCAGTACAATGCTTCAACGTCGCGACCAAACTTGCCTCCTTCACCGACATTACCTTCGCATTGATGGCTGGTGGTTTCTCAACGCGCGACCAAGAGGCTGTGCTGAAGACCCGACCGGATGTTGTGATTGCGACACCTGGTCGTTTCATCGATCACATGCACAACACAGCTGCCTTCCAGGTTGAGCATCTCGAGATTCTTGTTCTCGATGAAGCCGATCGTATGCTCGAAGAGGGTTTCGAGAGCCAACTGAACGAGATCCTGACGACTATTCCGAAATCACGACAGACTATGCTGTTCTCCGCTACCATGACTAGCTCAGTCGACAAGCTTATCCGTATCGGTATGGACAAGCCCGTACGTCTGATGGTTGATGCAAAGAAGCACACTGTAGCAGGTCTGACGCAAGAGTTCGTGCGACTGAGGCAGGGCAAAGAAGATAAGAGGCTTGCGTATTTGATGTACATCTGTGAAAAGATCTACACAGAGAAGGTCATCATCTTCTTCAGGCAAAAGAAGGAGGCGCATAGGGTGCGCGTTGTATTCGCTCTCTGTGGGCTCAAAGCTAGTGAGCTCCATGGTAACATGAGCCAAGAGCAGGTAAGCAACTCAATAACATTTGACGTTTGATACAATACTAACAGTCATAGCGTATTCAATCCGTGGAGGCTTTCCGATCAGGCAAGTCTGCCTACTTATTGGCTACCGATGTCGCCTCGCGTGGTCTTGATATCAAGAACGTCGCGGTAGTCATCAACTACGAAGCACCGCAAAGTCACGATATCTACATGCATCGTGTTGGTCGTACCGCCCGTGCAGGACGAAGTGGTCGTGCCTGTACACTTGCCGCAGAACCTGACCGCAAAGTTGTCAAGCAGGCCGTCAAGGCTTCGCGCGACCAAGGCGCCAAGGTTGTCAGTCGACAAGTACCCGTAGAAGAAACCGACAGGTGGATGAAAAAGATCAAGGATCTCGAAGGCGAGATCGAGGAGGTCCTCGCCGAAGAGAAAGAAGAGCGTGCCATGAGCGTCACAGAACGTGACCTCAAGCGAGGTGAGAACCTGATCCAGCACGAAGATGAGATCAAGTCTCGGCCAAGGCGCACATGGTTCGAGTCTGAGAAGGACAAGTTGGCAGAGAAAGAGAAGGGTGCTGCTGCACTAAACGGATCTTCCCAGTCTGCCGGAGCAGCCCTGAAGGCCAAGAAGGGGAAGAAGCTCAGCGGCAAAGACCGCAAGAAGCTCGAGATGAACGACGTCCGATCAGAAGGCAAGGTATGGAAGAAGGGCAAGGCGGATCGTGGTCTCAGTACTGGCAAAGCGAAGGAGAAGCAGGCTCATCAGAAGGCCAAGTCGAAGAAGATCGCCGCGAAGACCGGGTCGTTCAAGGGCTTCAAGGAGTAGGCGGTTCGTTTCAGGAGTGGTTACATAGCTTAATGATACCTCTGATCACGATTTATCGAATCATTGCCTCTCAAGGTACATGAAGCGAGATACAGAAGTACATGAACAGGCTTGACGAATACGTAGACATATTCGTAGGTCGTTACGCAAGCAGACTCTCAATGAAGACTTCCCCGCTGTTGTACTGCCCTTCTGCATGGAGCATGGAAGACTACGGTCAGCAGCAAGGCCAGGCAGATGGTGTGAAAACAATAACAATGAATTCACAATGTTCATTGCTGATGAGCGCACATGGTCCGTTTGGTCCGGTGACGGAACTGATGTGCGATTGACCTCATATGCCAAGCTCGCCCCCTTTTCGGTCTAGGCGGGTAACCGGGAGCTGGCGGACGAACATGGCAGATTTATGGTACCTCAATTTCCAGGCACAACTACTTTTGCTTCCACCAGTTTCTTGACACGTACGCTCCTTCCAACACCTCTAACTACGCCTTCTTGTCCATCTCGGTCTTACTTTTTGGCAGCCGTACTACCAAGCACCTGCATTCGCGACAGGGTTCGTTATCAGCTCGGCTTATCGGCGGCTCATTCGACAACTTTCTGGTCTGGACCCGCACAGCTTCAACAGCTATTGCAAGCCCAACTAAGCGTTTGTTGGCACGCAGCACGCCCGTTCCGAACGATTCCGTCCGTTCACGCCCAGCGCTGGACTTTACTTCGCTGCACGTCATCCCATACGAGCACCTGCTGCCTAGCGCTCTGAGCATCAGCAGAGCGCGCATACGAGCCTCCACTCTCTGCAGTCAGCGCAGCGGGGTACACGTGTATACAAAGACTCGCAGCTATAGCGAGTGCCTCTATTGAGGATAATTGGGAAGACGGATCGTACTCCATCTCGACCACCATGGCATCGGTACAAACACAGGCCAACGGCAACGGCGCCGCGGTACGGCCAGCACAGGCTGAGAAGGAGGGCGCGTACGAGAACATATTCCTCTTCATCCCAAACTTGATCGGTAGGCGCGTCCCTTTCTACTCAACATACACGAGCTGACCATCCCACAGGCTACTCGCGCGTCTTCCTCGCCCTGATCTCGCTCTACTACATGCCCCTCCACCCACGCACATGCACCCTCCTCTACAGCATATCCTGCCTGCTCGATGCGCTCGACGGATACGCCGCGCGGGCCTACGAACAGAGCACCAAGTTTGGAGCTGTGCTCGACATGGTCACGGACAGGTGTACAACAACGTGTCTGCTCGTTTTCTTGGCGCAAGCGTTCCCGCGCTTCAGCATCGTCTTCCAGGGCCTCATCTCCCTCGACTTGGCTAGCCACTACATGCACATGTACGCGACGCTGAGCATGGGCGGCAGCGGCCAGAGCCACAAGAACGTCAATGAGAGCAGGAGTTGGTTGTTGAAGCAGTACTACTCCAATAACGTACGTTACTCACTCAACTGGACTCTCGTGTGTAGCACAGTCGCGAAACATCCGCTAACAACCACCCACAGAAAGTCCTCTTCACCCTCTGCGCCATGAACGAAATCTTCTTCATCGCCCTCTACCTCCTCTCCTTCAGCTCGCCCCTCCTCTCCCCGACCCTCTTCTCCGACCTCAACAACCCTTCGTCCATCCAGCCCGGCTCCCCCGCCGCTCCCAAACCCTCCATGTTCTTCGCTAGCCCTTTCTCCGCCGCAGCCATGGAGATGGCTCGTGCCAACAAGATGGACTCGACTGTTCCGTGGATCTGCATGTTGACGTCAGCTCCCTTTATGGCTGTCAAGCAGTGGATAAACGTTGTGCAGATGGTTAAGGCGAGCCAGTGGCTCGCGGAGGGTGATCGCGAGGCCAGGAGGAAGGCGGGTTTGCCTAGGAAGGGGGGCGCGAAGAAGAGTCAATAGACGGCTCTTCTTGTCGGACACATAAGCGGGTCTAAAGTCCAGAGCTGGCGAAAGGACGGAAAAACCCGCCGGTAATGAGGAATACCGCTCACTTGATGGGTCATCTCGGTGGGCATGCATGTGTGCGGAACATCAGATTTTTCCCTGTATGCGGTTGTTCTCTCTTCATCTTTCCTTCCTTCTTGTTTTCACCTACTCATTTTGTAGTGATTTGCGACTTCACTTATCTGCTTCATCAACTCTCTTCATTCGTTTTTTGGCTTCTAGCTTTTTATCTTGTACGAGTGTTCATCTCCTTTGCCTCTATAGATGGTCCCAGGGTTTGCGGCGCGGAGAAAAAAGAGATCACAAAGTCTTGACAAGGCCTTTGTACGCCAGTATAATAATATGTCGTTTGTTGTATATATATCATGTACTGCGAGGTTGTGGCTGTGATGATGATGCTAAAGTCACAGCAAGAGATGCTGTGAAGCTAGAATTGCGTTTTCATTGCGCTATGAATAATACGTGTTTCCTCTAATCCCTACTATCCCCATTCCTATCTTATTTCCTTCGATACAACAGTAATACGCAACGTCATGCAAGCATCTCCAACAGCTCCTCTCCAACCCATTCCAATTCATTCGTCCATCCAATCGTTTCTTCCTCACGAACAACATTCACATTCACATTCGCGTCGTCTGGGCCCTTTGCCGACATAAGTCTCGCCGCAGCCCCTTTAATGAGAAACCCTTTTTCTTCCGTCCATCCATAACGATGCTAGCCGGGTGGACTGGGGGTTGAGGAATCCTATTTCCCCGAAACACGTCCCGCCCGGACCAAGTCCTGGAATGCTGATTCTAGTGCCCGCTTTACTTCGCGGTAGCTCACTATCAGCACGTTTTGCTCGTCGCGGCTGACGAGCGGTATCTTCTCGTCGGTCCCGGCGTCGAGCTTGTTCAAGCAGTCGAGAACGTGCGCGAGGTCGGTGACTGGGTGTCCGTTGGCGTCTACTTGGTGGAAGACGTAGTCGCGGAACAGCTTGAGGTAGTAGCGCTCTCCAGTCTCTGCCCATACCGATGATGGGTTTGCGCCGCTGTTACCGGGCATGTTTTGGGAGGCGTCTAGTTCTGGTCGCTCGTTGATCATATTTAGCTTGACCAGCAGACGGACCAATCTCGACGATTCCAACTCTTTTCCGAGGTTCACTGTAAGCGTGTCCTGGGCATGTAGCTCGCTGTCGAAGACCGATGCAAATTGGTCGGCAATGCCTCCCAGGAAGGTGTCAATGTCTTTCTGCATCGGCGCCGGTGTTGTAGGAGACGATGGTGCTCCTGGTGCTGGTTGAGGGTTGAGCAGCCATTGCACGCACTCCTTGAGACGAGCTGTATAACTTCTAGTGATATAGTCCATCGACTTTTGCATCTGCAAGTGGGCTGTGGCGTTGTTGTTCGCGATGCAAAGTATTAGTCGTCCTAGCTGAACGAGGTCGTCTGCTTGCAGTTCAGGCACGGGACGCGCATTGTCAAACTGGACTATGTCCATGATACTGCATGCGTTGAGTCGTATCCGGTTCTTTGACGTCAACAGTATTTTCGAAGGTGTGATGAGGCGCGCTGCGAGACCCGAACCGTGTATGGCCTTTAGAGCCGATGCAATTTGAACAATGTAGCCCCATAACACTTGCTCCGGTACGTGCGATGATGCAGGTTGCCTCCCGTGGAAACGCTGCACCGGCTTGAAATGCTCATCAGCAAGTGACTTCGAATTTGGATGGTAGTCCGTGACTAAGATTAGAGAACTATCGCCAAAAGCTCGAGTAGTGAACGCTTCGTGGATTGTAACCACATTGCCGTTCAAAACGCGTTTCCATGGCTGGGCGGAGCGAATCGCAGTCTCGCTTGTAAGGCGGAAGTTTTCCAGACGGCGTAGCGCATACGTCTTGCCATCTTTGCTTGACACAGCTTTGTAGATCCAGCTGGCGTACCCAAATGGAGCCGTGTTCTTCTGGGGTGACATGTCTAAACAAAACAAGGAGTGAAACTGCTCAATGACCGGCAAAGTACTATTCGGCGCGACCTGACGTGCAATATCTGCCTTCTTTTGCAACTCTTCCCGAAGAGCGTCAGGTATGAAGAAATCATGTGCAGTACGCTGGTAAGCAAGCAGACCCGTCGGCTGAGGCCCTACCGGCCAGTAAAGATGGTATGCTGGAGTTTGAAACGCGTTGGCGTTCTGGAAATACGTCGTCGAGGCATCTTGTGCATACGGGTTGATGGTAGCAGCTTGGTGGGTTGCACCTGCCAGGGTAGAGATGCTGGACGGTGTGCTGAAAGGATCGTAGCCCACATTAGGGTCCACCTAGGGCGTTGTGAGTCGAGAACTGGATGTAAGAAGGTGCTCCAAAATCACGAATTGAAGGCAGATATATCAAGTAAAGCCACGCACCATCTGCTGACCCTCAAAAGACTGCGGGACAAAATCTTGGAAGTCATGTGAATTCCAATCAATGGCGGGTTCTTTCGCGTGCATATGCGGGGTGGTGACGGCTGAGACGATCAGCATGCATATAGAAGTCATTTGCGAATGCTCAGGACTCACCGGAGCGTTGCGATTTGGGAGTGAAGACGGCAGCATTGGCCGCCTTGGGCGAGATAGCGGCACTGCGAGAAGACGGGGTCACAGATCCATTGGTGCTCGCCTGCAGAGGCGTGAAGGAGGGAGAGTCGACATTGAACCTCTTTTTGGCGTTCTCATTCTGGCCCAACTTGAGGGTGTCGTGGATGTAGGGGCAGGCTAGACAGGGTCACCACGAAACTCGGCAGGTGCGGCCAGCAGCACTTACTGTTTTCGTACCGGCAGTGTCCGTAGATGGTGACATTGCGGCAGAGGGTGTTCTTCGCTTCTGCATAGGCCAGTCAGACTCGACATGTAGTGTATAGGTGTGGCTGCGTCATACCGCGTCCCTTAGGGCGAGGAGAGACGACTCCCCGTCGCGAATCACCCGAAGGACCGCCAAAGGTTGTTGCCATGAATCGCGGCTGGCTCGTCGAGGCGGTGTTGGTAGCAATAGAGGGGTGCTGGCGCGTCTTGGACGCAGTCGGGGGTGAGCGAGCAGCGCTCTGCGCGGGCTCTACGGGCTGAGAGGTGGGGGGTTTGCGGTCGGAGCCGGTATCATCTGACGAGCCACCTCCCCTACTCCATCGGCTCGTGGACTTGTTCGAGTGTTTCCGCCTGGTGGTGCGCGCCTGTTTCTGGGGCGTGGTAGGGGCGTTGCGCCCGGGGGGATTGGGAAGCGAGTCCCGTGACGACGACGACGTCAACTCGGAGAAAGATTCGGTAGTCGAGGAGCCAGAGCTGGCAATGGCAGTCGCATGTGGGTGGCCCCTGGCTACAGAAAAGAAGGCAGGGCGAGGGGGCGTCGTGGAAGCGTGCGGCGCGCCTTTGTTCGGCGGCGATGCAGGCTGAATGGTGGGCAACCTGTGGCCGGCGTGGTGAGAAGTTCCTGCGAGCACATTAGAGAGCGAGCCCATCAGCGGCGACACGTCGTGGGCAGGAAGAGACGGCGCCTGGGGGTGTCCAGGGCCGCCGTCAGACATGGCGGGCGGCATGTTTCGCGATAGCCGACGAGAGTGGCATGCTGGGGCGGGACAATTGGATGGGTACCTTTCGGAATTGCGGGCTATGAGCCACCCCCAGCGAGTCCAGCGTCCTGTAGGAGCAGCAGCCGCGTCTCCATTAGCAGGCACAGTCCAAATGGCGAGGCAGACTAGACGAGCAGGCGCGCTGGGTGAGTGAGGTGTGATAGCTGCGGGCTACACCTATCAGCGAACAGCCGCCTTCCCTGCTGTTTGGCGTGTTTGCAGTTGGCGGCTTAGTCATCCGCTCAGTCATCCAACTTCCCCCTCGACATGCTTCACACATCACCACCTAGGTACGACATCACCTGAGCTGAACATCAAGCACCGAACACGAGGCCTTGATTGCATTGAAATTCGTCTCTTCACGAATATCGAACGTCACTATAGCTTCATGTCCCTCGCCTTTCTCTGATACTGTCTGTCGTTCACGTCTTTGACTCCTCACTCAAACGCCCTCCGTGTCTCTTTCACAACTTCCATCTCCGCCGTTTGCGATGCTTCCCTCTACTGTGACCGGCGTCGGTGAAGGGAGTTTCGGAGCATGCGAATCACCCGAGCACCCATGGCGTTCGCACTGGTCTGCACGCTGCGGTCGTGAATGGCCTGACGAGGGAACTGTCTGGATGCCTCTGCTTGCGCTTGGGGTCCAGAGATCAGCGGTTGCAGCTCGCTGGAGATGCCCTCATGGGTTTCACCTCGCCGACTCATCTGTTCCGGGTGAAGATCTGGCTCTCTGTTCTGGGGCGGTCGCACAAGTTCGTCCATGCCCGGTGCACGAGGCAGTTGTGTGAGCGTGTCTCTATCCCTATTGACGAAAGACTGCCTGTTTTGTTCTGCAGAGACAGGTGCAGTACTCACGGTAGGGCTTGCTCCTCCCATAGCTCTGGGACTGTTGAATCTCGACGGTCCATCCTGCTCTTGCCGCCACTGGAGGTACTCTGGATCAAGCAGAGCTTCTGCATTAGCTCCACGCGGTGATTCCTCGAACCAACTAACTCTCATACTTTGACTCTCAGCGGCCGAGGACCTGAATGGCGACATACCGGGTTGCCACATACTACCTTCGCTCGGACGCGACGAAGACACTTCTCGCTGTCGTGCTGGACTTTCTACCGTAAACGCCTGCGGTATAGGTACGGCAGTCGATGATCCACCCACCTGGCTTTCGCTGGCCACGTAGTGACGGAAAATGCCTGCGTTCACAAACCAATTGTGTCTGTAGTCTCCAAGCATCACCCTTACTGCTCGTCCAGGAATACTCTCAAGCGATTGCCTGACGTCCCTTTCAGTTGCGATCGAGAGAAGTGAGAAGAACATTGTCTCTTGCATGAGCTCGCGATCAAAGCTGCCGATAACAGCACTCCTTGACCATTCGCTGCGCATAGCCCCAGTCTCGTCGGGTGTGAAATGCCAGTTGTCAGGCATGAGTTTGTTCAAGAGGGCGCCATATTCGATAAGCAACCTTGTCTGGTCTAGACCTGGCTCGGGACGGTTGTTTGAAGCCGGTTGGGGACCAAGATGGAGACGGAGCTGCTCCAATCGCTCCAGGTCGCGCACGAACGCAGAGCGATTCCTCCAGCGGTCCTCGAGAGCGACGCCGGAAATTCGTTCTGTTCCCAAGAATACCAGTCTGCGATAACGCGCCTCTATAGGTGTGTATTCGCCGGTTGCCGGGTCGGGCATCATACATGAAGGCACCGGTTTCAATTCGTGAATGGCTTCTAACGCACGTCGAAATCGAGGGTCGCTTGGCGATGTATCAGGAACATCAAGGTTATGGCGCCTAAGCTCGCTCAGGAGTAGGTTGTTGTGGTTGCGAAAAGCCACCACCGTATCTCCCAGCATCGACACGGTGTTACTTAGTTCGTCTAAGCTCGTGAATAGGCCCGCCAGATCTCCTTGTTCATCGACATCACTCGGGGGTGGCTGCGTCGTCACGATTAGCGAATGCGCGTGGATTACTTTTGTAAACAATGCTTACAGGTAGAGGGTGGCGACTCGGAAAGAGCGGCAGGCGGCAGTTCGGACAGCTGCTATGCTGTGTGTTCCATGAATTGAGCCAGGCCAGCAAGCAATGCTTGTGGAAAGTGTGGCCACAACGACGAATCTCGTCGACCTCCTGGCCCGACTGTAGCTCATCAAGACAGATTGCACACAGCGTCGGTATATCATCGCTGCTTGTCGTCGCGCGCAAGCCGATGCGGACGAACTCCTCTTGATTTGCTGCCATTGCGACTTCCGGCGGTGTTCAAAAGTCAGTCAAGAGCTGTCGCGAAAATGAAACTGGAGGCAAGAGTATTGTTGGGGAGCTCGGACTTGCTGCCTAATTTTCTACTTCTTCGATTCACTTTCACGTTATTCGTACGCGCGTTTGCACCTTGTGGTCACTCGGCTGTCTAGACAACCGCCCCGCAAGCACTTATCAGTATCGCTACTGGACGCTCGACAGAAGTTTAAACAACCATCACGATTACCCGCTATCTACAACCTCGCTACCCTTCAACATGCCCTGGGCCCCAGCTCTAACGGAGCAACAAAAGCGGGACACACCACAAGACAGCGTCGAGAGGGTCACAAGTGCGATACGGATGATCAGACCCTGTACCGGGCTTGTAGACGACCACAATCGAATCGCGCCGAACATGTTTCACCTCCTCGACTGCGGCCATGTTGTCGTTATCGATGGGTCGGATACGAGATGCGGTAGCAACTGCCGATACCCCATAAATGGGGCCAACCCACGGTTCTCAGAGACTGTCGCACAGTCCCCCACGGCGTATGTTATCGACGAAGCTTTTGAGTCCTGTCAATCGCTAATTCATCCTCTTCTAGTCCAAGGCTCATAAGTATCCGAGCCACTGACTTTTGGCCGCGTCAAGAACCCCTCTATTGCGAAGTCTGCCAAGGCATTCCAGTGGACCACTACCTCTTCCAGAAATACCATCGACGTTCTCTCGCCCTCACACGCGGAGAAATCGTAGCGGCTCTCCAGATCCCGAATGACCAAGTCGAGACCCTGTTGGCGGCACCGTTCCCCAATCCAGATCTCCAAGAGCACAATTTACATTGTGGCCACAAGGTCTACTGTGTTGCTCAGCAATCTTGTGGTCAGAACTGTGAGTCTGACAAGCCCTGCCTGAGGCATCCCTTGGCACTTCTTCTCAACAAGGATTCCGGCGTTATATTTTGTCAGGAGTGCGTCTTGAGAGCTGAACGGCTTTATACGAGATATGAGGCGAAGGAGAAGGAGTTGAAGTTAAGACGCGAAGGTTACCCCGAGCCGGGGGCTGAGTTCGGTTTCTAGGTTTGTTGTTGGTTCCATTCTTGGTTCATCTTTTGGGCCTTTGCACATGATAGGCTTTATTGAAACTCTCCATTCTTATGGACTGGCGCAGGCCACTTCCTCGTCTTCTCAATACCGTTTGTGATGAAAGCGCACGACCGATGATCTTGATGACGTATCTGGTGGAGCTTAGTATCTCACTCTCACCTCGAGAGCGCGCAAGCTCCTACGCCAATTCAGTATTCACTGTGCCAGTGGAGTTGCGCTGCTTGAATATTCTCAATACGGGCAGATGCCTGCTCATTCTATTGTTCTACAGTCTCGGTAGCCTAGCGTTGCCAGACGCAACGAGCGATAATCGCTCACCTTCACTACATTCAGCAGACTAGGCTACGAAGGCTCTCTTAGGTTCTCTTTTCTACGACGAGGAGTCTGTAGCACCAACGCAACTACTACCTCGTTCTCAACCGCAGACCAATCACAAACATATCGACTCATCGACCTCGTCGCAGATTTGCATCGACCGCAAAGTCTTCGTCGACAGCTCAATGGGTAAACAGAAGACAGTCACCACGGAGAAGCCGCCGGGACGTCCTCGCGGTGGCGCCAAAGGTGGTAGCCGTGGTGGCGGCCGACCGAAAGGCAGAGCCTCGAAGTCAGCGACATCAGCGCCATCGGCGCCAGAAGCTGTATCCGATAGACCGGGACCCAAGCTACTGTTGAAGCCGTCGGTGGGAAGATCGGATAGCCCAGCGCAGGGGCGCGACGCGACACCGGGATATAGCGAGAGAGACGACCAAGACGACGACTTTCCTCAGCAATTCGTAGAGGCGGCGCCGATCACGACTCGCACTGGACGAGCGATTCAAAAGCCAACCCAGTACGACGCCGCTCAGGTTAGCGAGATCGATGCCTTCATTGATCAGGCTGAGGAGGATGCTAGAGACGGTGGCAGAGGATCCATCGCGAGTGATCCATGTGAGTGCCTTCTCTCTTGTTTTATGATCCCAGATTGCTGACCTTTCTTCAGCGTACGTCACACACAAGGCCCAGGAGCAGATGAAGCAGCCACCAAAGACACCAAAGCCAAGAGGTCGTCCACCCAAGAAACACACGCCGTTTAGCGCCGCCGCTGGGAAATCAGTCGAACAATACGGGATGTTCGCGTCCCCTGCAGTGCCTCCCCCGTTCATAGCAGACAAAGAAATCTACTTCATCCTGAGCAACCTCAAGAGCAACGCCAAAATTCACCTCGACCTTCCCGGCCTCACCGACGCCGCCAACCCATACCAGGCCCTACCCTACAGCGCCAACACCCTCACCCAACTATACATCGTCTGCTACCAAGAGAAGTTCTGGGACCTCTGCGACATGGTAGCCGACACATGGATCCGCAAGTTCCACGACCAGCGCAAAAAAGCTCAAGAAGATAAGAAAAAGGACGATAAAGCAGAGGAGGAGAAAACAGAGGAAATCTGGCTCCCGAACCGAGCGCTCAACCGCCGCAAGCGAGTCGCACAACAGGCGTGGCGGAAGGGCAAGAATATCCCGGCGGAGTTTGATCAGTTTCCTAGAGACTACGACTTGGAGGTCACGGATCCTGAACTTGACAAAGATGTTACGTCGGTCCATACTGATCTCCTCAACTTGCTTTACACACACACATCACCGAGGTGTGGAGCGAGACTCCTCTGGGCCGACGCACTCGCACTGGGCGGCGACAAGACCGAGCACATCATTGGGAAAGTCACGCGCAAGGGCTTCCATCTACACCCCGAGCTCCTCTTCGACATCATGCAAACAAGCCTCCGTATGGTCCGACGAAACCTCACGCTGAAGATCGAAGAGAGCACCGAGGGCGCATGGTGCCAGCGATACCACGAACACGGAAAGAACGGCAACGTTTGCTACCGACAGCGCGCATCGAGGGTTGACGAGGGCCTGGAGATGGCAATAGAGCAGTCTAGGAACAGGGAAGAGGTTGATGGGGAGGGCGTAGCTGATGATGTGGATTTGCTAGAGGAGTTGGAGTTGGCACTGTGGGCGCAGGAGCAGGAAGAGACTCCCAGGGCTGAGAAGAGAGGGCGCGAGGATGGTGGTGAGGTTAGCCCGAGTAAGCGGGCTAGGTTTTTGGGGGAGGAAGAGGATGCTGAGGGGGATTCTGAGGAGGATTGAGAGGAATATTGAGCGAGGCACGGGTCAGAAGGTCCGCGGTTGCCTTTTCCGGGAATCCGGCTACGATGTCGACATAATGGCACGACATCGGTATGCCAAACATTCTGCGGTCAATTCGATAACTAGGCAGCTGAGTTACAGGAACAGACAATCATAGTTACTTACGTTCTGATCTGAAGGCGCGACGTGCTGATCATTGCGCACTGTTGCGCAGCCGTCGTGTTATCGCACCTGCCTTAGATTGTCCTTCACTCCATCGCGCCTACTCCCTGGTCGTCACTTCCCTCGGGGCCACGGCAAAATGCTAACACGTGCTTCATCGCCTAACTGCTAATTACCAACACCTCGCCATCTCATTTGCTGCCAACACACCGACATTCTCCCACCACCCCAGATCTAACGTTCAGTCACACTCTGCCCACAACTAGTTCCGGATAACCGTACTGGACCCCTCAGGCGTCCAGTCAAAGTGACATGTGAACCTCGTACCCCGGGTCCCATTTCTCCGCACGGCTTGAATCAGTTGTTGTGATTACAAGACGTATAAATGGGTCTTATCCCCAACATTGGCGCCTTGGTCCGTCTTGGTTGATACCCACAATGAGCTCGTAAGTGCGTGCTTTCCACCCCATATGCTTTCCAAGGCGGCTAATCAGTTCAGAGGCGTTTGTCAGCGTCCGTATCCACCCGATCATCCAACACCTCCGCCCGCGGACATACGCACACGATGTCTGGATTGATGTGTTGAACGAAAGCCAATGTCTGTTGAGGGCGACCTAGCCGGCAACGCGGATTGAACACAACACCACCTCAGTAGATGTCTCATGCACGGCAATCACCGACACTTGGATTCTTGTGGCTTCGACGGTAGCCGATTGTATACATGATGCATAAGAGGAAGGATTAGACCCACTGGCATCGCCGACCAGCCGATCAATCTCGCCCGCTGTGGACCAGAAGGATGCTCGCATGATTCTCAAATTTATCGCAGCGCTTGAGAGGAGAGGGCATGACTTCGATGATGCCTACGAAAACTACGATGTAGCAAAAAGGTTGCTCTGTTGACGTCTGGTACAAGCACTTGGGCGTCCTTTGGCACAATGGCTTGCGCTGTTCACAAGCACTTGGTGAAGGCATGGCGAGCTTGGTCTTCGCTAACCATCTCACGCGCACCTCGTGTGTGTGGAGACCCCAAGTCAAAGCGCCTGCGTTCGCACCGATAACACTCGGAGCTCCGACCGGGGGTGGTGGACGTATCACACCTCTAGACCTGTCTGTTTCTTCGCATCGCATGACAAGATGCACTGCGAATGCAAAGCTCTGTGGAGACGAGAAGAGCCCCGGCGGTCTGGGCTTTCGTCAAGACAAAAAAGCGCTTGGAGATGTTGTGCTTGCCGTTGTGGGTTCAACGATTCAGCTGCCACTACGGCAGAATACAACCTTCCTGCTGGACTTTGGGGTACAGAGCCAAGTACAGAGCCAAGAGTCGGATCATTGTCCTACGACCCATCAGAGGCTCCGACAACCAGGACGAGTGTCAGCGCCAGAGCGACCGAAGAAGCGACACATTTTCACACCTGCGCACCGTTAGCTCTACCAAAATATCCTGCAGGCGCGTATCTACGTCCGATAGTGTAGTCCACACGGCAGATGCATTGGAGGGACGGGATACCATTTGGGGTAGTCACAACGCGGGCGCTACTGGAAAAGGCTGAAGGAGTTGGAGCCGCATCGCTTGTGTCGACACACCGCCGCGAGACGAGGTCTCGTCCAGGAGCTTAACCTCAGAAGCCGACACCCTGCTCCGACGCTCCTCTCGGTCATAATTCTGCCGGCGAACGGTCTCGTCGCGAGGCAGCGTCAGAATAGCGTAGTAATTTATCCCGCGTGCGAGATTTTCCCGGGATGGTACCAGCCAATAGCGCGACATGCATTTACGGCACCTCCCCGGCCGCTACGAGGAGCTTGACAAGCTTCTCTTCCTCGACTGACAGCTAACGTGGGAGACCAAGAGAAATCCGGGACACGAGAGCGTTTGGGGGATAATGCGGGGTTCCCATCGTGTGGTGGCCAGGTTCTTGACTCGTCCTTAGCTCGGCCCCAAGCTCCACAAGACGCACGAACAAGGAAGCTTTCTCCACCTAAGCCTGCCAACCTTTCCGCCTCCTTACTGGGCATGTAACCTACGTGCAGATGGCGCTGCCGTGAGAGACACGAGAGGCGACCGGCGTGGCCGCTTGATCGGTAATTGATCAGACGATCAGCGGTCCGCTTACTGCGCGAGGGTTAGTTCCAACGCCTGCAATGGCCGACGAGACGGGTCGACCTATTGAACGTTGGGAAAACCACAGTTGGGAAGGTCATCCGGCATTCCTGGCTCGGAAGACCGACGCCGACCGCTACTGGCGATGGACAAACGTGGAGTAGAGGCTTCCGGGGTTGACTCTGGGGTCTCATGGATGGTGTGATTTAGCAGGCCTTGCATCTAGGATCTCCGCATCTCGTACCCCACCATCAGTTCAAGTATAAGAGGCACATGCACCTTTGTACAGTTGAGTCGTCACTGCCTTTCCTCCCTGTCCGACAGACGTAGGTTCCGCAGCTCAATCACGACCTTACTCCGATCTACCTACACCAGCATCGCCCATCATGGTCGTTTGGAACCCATGGAAGGAGAACTTGAAGCACACTCCCAAGGAGAGCCTTAACTGGCGTCTCTGGTACGGTGTCTTCGGTAGGTTATCTCACCTCCCTTGAGACAACACCCAACTAACTCGCCGTAGTTTTCGGTCTCATGGGCGCTGCTCGTGGTATCGACGAAGGCCTCATCGGTACTACGGCCGAACTCGACCCCTTCAAACGCAAGTTCGGACTCGAAGAAGACGGCAGCAAGAGCGAGCACGAGATCGCGGAGCTCCTATCGAACATCACATCCATGGTGCAGATGGGTTCCATCTTGGGTTCCCTCATCGCCTTCTTCATCACCGACAAGATTGGTCGTCTCTGGGCTACTCGCCAACTTTGCATTGTCTGGGTTATCGGTATCGTCATCTTCCTCACCAGCTCTATCACTGGTTCCGTTGGACAAATCTACGCCGGCCGCTTCATTGCTGGTATCGGCATCGGACAGACCACCGTCGTCGCACCCACCTACCTAGCTGAGACCGCACCCAGGGCCATCCGTGGTCTCTGTGTCTGCGCTTTCGCTGGATCAGTCTACATCGGTATCATGCTTGCCTACTTCGCATCATGGGGTTCCTCCATCCACATCTCGTCTGCCACTGATGCTCAATGGCTCGTACCCAACAGCATGCACATCATGTTCGCCGGTCTCATCTTCACCCTCTCTTGGTTCGCCAAGGAGAGTTCTCGTTGGTTGATCAAGGTCGGCCGCCACGAGGAGGCGCTCGACAACCTCGCACAGCTCCGCAACCTTCCCGCTGACCACCCTTACGTCACCTCGGAGATTATGGACATCAACGACCAGCTCAACCGCGAGCGCGAAGCCACTATGGGTACATCTTGGCTCGGACCCATCCGTGAGCTGTTCTCCAGCAAGGCCAACCTCTACCGTCTCCAGCTTTCAGTCCTGTCGCAGTTGCTATCGCAGTGGTCGGGCGCCAATTCCATCACAATGTAAGTCACACTCACATTCCATGCCTCGCGCACACAACTAACACGATCCCCAGCTACGCACCCAAGTACTTTGAGATGATGGGCACCAGCGGTCAACAAGAGAAGCTGTTTGCTACAGCCATCTTCGGTGTCGTCAAGTTTGTCAGTTCCATGATCTGCGCCTTCTTCCTGATCGACTTCCTCGGCCGCAAGCGCTCTCTCGCCACCGGTATCACACTCCAACTTCTATCCATGCTCTACATGGCCATCTTCCTACTCATCGACACCGGTGTCGCCGATGGCGTACCCCAGAGCTCAAGCCAAAAGCACGCTGCCATGGGTGCCATCGTCATGATCTACTTCTCCGGTTTCGGTTGGGCGCTCGGATGGAACTCGATCCAGTACCTCATCAACTCCGAGATCTACCCTCTCCGTCTCCGTGCGCTCGGTGGTTCCATCGCCATGACATTCCACTTTGTCAACCAGTACGGTAACTCCAAGGCTGTACCTCTCATGTTCATTTCCATGACCCACGGAGGCACTATGCTGTTCTTCTCCTGCGTCACCGCTGTCGGTCTCGTCTGGGTGTACTTCTTCCTGCCCGAGACTTCTGGAAAGTCGCTCGAATCTCTCGACGAGATGTTCAACCTTCCTTGGCACCTTATTGGTCGCAAGGGTGCCGAGCTTACAAAGGGTTCTGGTGGCATGGCTGAGATTATGGATGAGTCGGGTGAGAAGGCTGTTGAGTACCAGATGGAGAATGCTGGTGGTGCTGAGCAGCAGACTCACCGCGTGGAGCAGAAGGTCTAAGCCACCGCGGCAGTCGTACGAATACCCTGTATATAGCATCGCACACGTCAATAGTGTTGCTGGATGTATATGAACGAAGTCATGAACACAAAGTCATTTTCTCATGCATGTGCACGTCTAACAATCTCTTAATATACTAACAAGTTACAACTACCACATGTACAATCGCACTGCTTTCACCCCATTCCCGTCAAGCATGCAAACTTTTACAGTTGAACCAATGCCCATGTTCCTTAAACAAATGCTAACTTCGACTGAAAGATCATCAGCCTCTTGGGATAGCTAAGCCAATACCCACAGTAGGGAGCGACGAACCAACTCAAACCCGGCGCCAGGTGAGTCAAAGCCTAAAGCTCAACCGATGTAGAGGACTAGCTTTGGTACCCTAGAGCGATGATAGCAATATGAAAACGTCATTCCCCAACGCCTCGCTCAAACCATGATAACCTACCCCATAACAACGATAAAGAAAAATACCCGTGCAAAACTTTTGGGAAGAAAAGGAAAGGAAAGGAGCAACCAAACTGCTCACGCCATATCGTGAGCATGCAAACCACCAACACAACATCGCACCTAAACCCCACCAGCCATCGAAGCCCACTCTTCGCGCCTCCCCCGTCTCCTACCCTCCCCCTCATCCGTCTCCTCCGCAAGCCACAGCGCAACTTCCAGTTTCGAATCCGTCACCTGCTCCCTCGCCGCCTTCCTAAACACCCTCATCACCTCCCCCACAACCGTCACGTCATCCTCCATGAACGTAATCTGACGCAGAAACGCGTACAGCGACGTACTTCCCAACTTGATCTTCCGCTGGATCTTGGCGGTATCCAACCCAGTAGTAGTAGTTGTGGGGTGACCGGCCAGGGATGCGAAGGTCTCGCAGATATCTTCTTTTGTCGTTGTGCCGTCCCAGAGTTCGAAGTCGAGGGTGGTGACGAAGGTTTCTAGAGAGGTGGCGCCGAGGAGGGTGGTGCGTGCTTTTGAGGCTGCGCGGCGGATGGATGGGGTGGAGGGGGTTGAGGAGGGGCTGGAGGTTCTGAATGATTCTATGGTGTCGGACTCCGAGGATGAGTCGGGGATGATTACGGATTGCTCGACGGTGGTGGCTTTGGTGGTAGTGGGTTTGGAAAGAACGGTTTGCCAGAACCCGTGGATAGGAGGCGCAATGACGATGGACGGCTCCTCACGCGTGGCCTCATTTATATTAAGTTCTTCGACAACAGAGACAAGCTTCTTAATCATAGCAGGCTCCATGTTCATGACCGGTGCATCGACGGCATCAGGCTCAGCGATGGGAGGCTGGATAGGATCATAGGTCTTTTTAGCCTTCTTATCAATCTTCTGCTGTTCTTTGGGAACCGAAACTTCGATTGGCGCTACATGCATAGCCACAAGGTTGTTGTGAAGATCGCGGGTCCCTTTGTGTTCACCCGGACCGTTCGGCTTGCAAAGAAGAGAGGCGACAAAGTCAGGCTTCTTCTTCTCAACCGCTGTATGGATCTTTCGGTCGGCTTTGGTAGCCTTTTGGCTAGTCTTCTGTTGTTTTGACACAATAACCGGCAGCGAGAGAGGAGCGACATGAAGCGCAACCAGCTTCTCATGGAAGTCGCGCGTCATTTTGGTCTCGCCTAGACCATTAGACTTGGAGAGGAGAGAGGCGACAAAGTCCTGCTTTTTTTCTTCAACAGTGACAGTCTTCTTCTGGTCAGCTTTGGTAGCTTTTGACTTGGCCGTTGGGGTCTTCTGTTGCTTGTGGAAAGTGACTGGCAGCGAAGGTGGAGCGACATGAAGCGCGACGAGCTTCTCGTGAAGGTCGCGAGACTCTGTGGTCACACCAGAGCCATTGGGCCTGGCAAGCAGTAAAGCGACGTGATCAAACTCATCTGGAATGACACTGGGCTCCGTGCGATCCATCGTAGTCTCAGCAAAGTCGGTTTCGGGAAGCTTTTGAACCACATCGGACTTCGTCGTGGCCACCTTCTTAGATGCCTCAGAAGTCTTAGCTGCCTTCTTCTCAGCCTTACTAAGCTTCTGCTGCTTAGCTTCAGCGACCGGCAGTACGATGGGCGCGACGTGCAAAGCGACCAACTTAGCCTCTTCGTCGCGGGATAGGCGCGAAGGGTATAGAGTCGAGTTTGGCATCGACAGGATCGCCGAAGGGCTACAAGTCGACTTTTCAGCGCCAGTCACCTTGGTTGGCTCGGACGACGTGTCAACCGCCTCAGCCAAAGTTTCAGTCATCGAAGGCTCCTCATCCGCATCATCTATCGGAGTAGTGACATAGATGTGGGGTAGTGCAGTGGAAGCTTCGGCGAAATCGTCGTCGTCTCCAGCGACAGTGACCTGCTCAGGAGAGGCACGCTCTTGGACTAGTTGAGGAGCGTCTTCGTCTGACTCAGTATCGGGTTCCGTGGCCGTATTTGACTCAACATCGGTATCAGACTGGGCAGTCTCGGGCGCATCAGCGGGCTGGAAGATAGGTTCAGTGTCGCTGTCTGCCATGCGCTGCTGGATACCGTCGTCGTGGCTGTGGACGGCACAAGAATGATGCGCAGAATGGTTGGTATGAGTGATGCGCTCAACGACGCCATCGACAACGCGCTGCTCGACGATGTCGCTATAGCTGTAGCTTGGGCGAACAACTCGCAGAGGGGCAATACGTTTCTCTTCAGCGCTAGCTTTGGTTTTCTCCATAGTCGCTTCGATTGCGTGAGTCCGGTTGGCAGGAGGAGGAAGCGGTTTTCGGTTCTTCTTCGCCGGTCGTCGTGAGGGTCTGTTGGGCTGGGCCTTGAGTATTGCATTTTTGCCCTTGGACATCAACTCTTGCGCCGCCTTTTGCTTAGCAGCTTCGAGCTTCCTCTTCTGGATAGCAACATTTTCAATGCGCTTGGCCTCTTTCTCCGCAGCTATCTTCTTGAAAGCTTCCTGTTTGGCGAGATCGAAAGGAGTGTTGGTATTGGTGCTGTCAGCGGCGACGGCATCAGATGCATCGGTGATGGTGTTGGTAGCAGACATCTTGTTAACTGCGTACGTGGCTGGCTGGAAGCTTTCGGTTGTGTTATTATGTGGCTGGATGAGGTTGAATTTGGGAAGGCTTGTGAACAAAGGTGTGTGAAGCTGTGACCAGGTAGTTCAAGAATGTGGATTGAGTGTGAAACAAACCAGTTGCTCTGTATGGGCGGGAATAAGAGTATTGCTCAGATCTGCTCGTATGAAAGTGGAGTAGAGAGCTGGTGTAGTGAGAGTTGCTCACCAAAAGGGGGTGTTTATATGGTACAGCGTGCAAGACTCCGCTAAAAGCTCAGACCAAGCGTGAATGTAGCTCGTGCTTGAGGTACCTGACAGAAAGTTAGACCGTGACCCGACTATGCGTTAGTGAAACAACGGGTGAGGAGTCTTGTCTTTCACTGACAATGCGATGACCGTACCTGCAAGATGGTGGACTCGTCCGCGCTCGCCAGGTACTTTTGGACAAGGCGGTGTCCCCAATTACATCCTGCCTCTCTGCGCTAGGAGTTGTATAGAGACAATCCAACTTTGGGTTAGACTGTCATGACTGGGTCTCATCGAAGCCGCATTATCTAGCGCGTGGTTGCGTCTGGCATGGTCAACACCGTGTTTGATACCGCCAGCCGTGATTCACCTGTGGTGTATCTGAGATTCGTATCGGCCCAGGACCAGAGCGGACCCGCGGTGCTACTGATTCATCAAGCGCCGGGGAGAAAGGAGAACCGCATAATATCGAAGGTATGCCATGGAGTGTTCGGACAATTTGAACTGCGTGCTGGGTGTGCGACCAGAGGTTCCTCCACATGAGAAGACTAGATGTAGCTGGCGCGACCCACGAATTCTCAAAAACGCTTCTTCGCGTCCGACTGTGACAGCAGTAATGTTCGATTGGATTTGTGTAGGTTGATGCGCCGACGAGGTGATGACATAAGGAGGCAATTGCGTCAAGAAGCTGCCCAGATGTGGTGGCATTCGTCAGCACGGCGCAGCAAAATGTGGCATGCCGGGTCGCGTCGCGTTTGCTGCAAAAATACTCTCAGTTCCGATAACATCTTGAGACAGTACTGTTAACGTTGAAAAAGATATAAGGCGGCCGTCACTTCGCGACGACTGGCATGGTGGAGAGTTGTGGTGGTTGAGGTTTGGAAGTGGCAGACCACAACCGACTCCCATCCCGATTGCACCTGGCCCGATCCTGTGATGCAGACAGTAGTAAAAGCAAAAACAAAAAGTAAGCTCTCCAGCGGGGAATTGAACCCCGGTCTCCCGCGAGTTGCCTAATAGGTGACAAGCGGAAATACTGACCACTATACTACTGAAGATTGATCAACCAGAAGGTTGAGTAGCTGGATCGATGGGAAGAAGCAAAACATCATAGATAATAGACGTACACAACTAAGCATTGCCTGTAGCGCTGTGCTTGGCTTTTGCAGAAGCAATCGATTCAAAAAGAGGACGTGGTTCCCGCTTGAAGGTGGGGCATGAACCGGACCGGTGGCACCTGCATTCCCAGCCCCAAATTCTCGGCACTCACAAACCGTGACAAACACCCACAAACATCACAACAGCGACAAGATTGATAACCGCTGCCTGCTCCAACTATCACGTCTCATTCATATCAAGTGGTTCCTCGGCCTATCCGACATCAACGCAAGTGTCGTCTTGCCCCTGAACCCGAAGCGCCGACGGGTCTCTTGGTGGAGACCCCGAAAGAAATGATCCCGAATCTTCAGGCAGTGAGATCGCGGAAGGAACTCCAATTGATGAGTGTGTGAGGTAAGATGCGGTGTGGTTCTACCGATGACACGCGTGCCCATGTGAGGCACTGGAACCTGCCCCTGCAGCTCGAACCAGGTGCGCGGATCAGCATCGCGAATGATACCGCATCTTGCCACATACGCATACGTGTATTGTGTAGAACGGGGATCGAGATAACGCTCCATCGTTGTATGAATTCAATTCGAGTCACGAAAGATGCAGTGTATTCTCATTGTAAAATGAATATGCAGATCTACCAAATCTGCCTAGGTGGGGAGGGGAGCGCGCACAAGATGTTTGCCAGAAAAGGCAGTGTTGACGCCCATTCGCGCATGTCCGTCACCATCATCCGGGTATCGTGGAGGCTGAACCGTCGGCTCATGCCGTATCCTATCGGCGTGGAACAGCATTCTCGTGGCGTATGATGTTGTACCATGCCACGATGTAGCGCTGGGTTACTACGTGCACGAGGCTATGCACTGGGCTGTAGGCCTAAAGTTGCTATACGCGACGAGTGTGAATCTCTCAAATCTGCGAGAGAGCGTCCTGTAATGTAACAGAGTCCAGACGCGATGCGCTTCTGCTCAAGATCAATAGTCTGACGCTGTGCCGCTCGACTTGTTCTATTGTAGGCGGAACCGCGTAGACACCAACCCAGGCAGACTGCCCGTGCCATGACCCCGACTCATACCGCCAACAACTCGCAACACCATGACAAAAGGTCAAAGATGAGGTCGCAACATTTCCCATTGCGATAGGAGCGACGACGTCAGGTCTGACCGGCAACAGTGTCTACCGGAGAGCACAGAGTGGCTAGCGCTGCAACAGAAGGGAAAGTGAAGGATGGAAGCAGGCAAATCAGAGAAGAAGCGGTGGCTCATAGAGTAAGCTGCACTACCCAAGGTGCGGCGCGGGTCAGCGAGATTGAGCAGACATGGGCAGAGGGCTTGGCTGGGAATTGGAGGTGACGCGTTCTGGAATCTGGGGTCGCCCTGGGCAGGCGGGAGAGACAAAGAGAAGCGGAGTCGCGGGCTGGATGCCTTGAATCATGGTGTTGTTGGAGCGTCGGATGAAGTCGCGATGGTCGCGACGAGAGGCCCAGCCGCTGATCAACAAGCAAGTCTCTATTGCGATGTCAAATGCACTGCATTGAAGATGCTCACTGCCATCTTGATCTACGGGGGGCATGTCGGCAGGGGTGCAGCAATGCTCAGCAGGACGTCGAGTGGCTGAGCGGGCATGCAGGCGTCCTCCGCCTCAGCGAAGTACGAGCACGTTGGCGCCCTCTTCTCCCACCGCCCGTTCAGCCCACGTCTTCGCTCGCTACTGCTCTGCTCTCATTGCTATTCAATAAGAACGAACGGCATCTTGTCCTGGTCGCTCGTTGTTGTTTTTCCCACCAGCTGGAACCATTGCGCCGTGCACCTGCCGCTTCGCCCCGGCTATCCACCTGCACTTGACGGACCGAAGCGATCTGCACCGCGTCAGGCTGAATAGCAGACAGCCAGGCGCCAGTGAGGCTCATATCGCATTCTGGAATTCGACCATAACTAGACTCGACGTTTGCCACAGTCACTCGTTTATCCATCGTTCGCGCTCTCCTGCTCTGCATGCCGACGTCTTCTTGCTTGCTCGCTCCCACTGCGCGAGAGTCATAGCAGAGACGCCAGGCACTACCCGAGACGCGAGCCAGGCACCCCGCCGCGCAAGGCGCGAACCACCGACTCAATGCGCTCTAGCAACAAGAGCTATCACAACATCAGCGAGTCGGGCCATGAGAAGAGAGAGGGCACGCCGTGGTACTGGCGCCTTATAGCCCTGGCTGCGTCATGGATGATACTCGGAGGGTGAGTGCTTGCCATGCGTCTCGAGGCGGCTCAGACGAAAGCATGCTAACGCCTCGAAGCTACCTCATACTGCCCGGCCTCTACAGAGAAACATACGAGCTCAAGTTCAGCCGAGCAGTCCTATCCGTCTTTGTTGTCGCGCTCCTTACAGCCGGCTACTCATTCACAGCACTGCTCTGCTTCGCCTGTCGCAATGAGCGCTTCCAAGCCGACGGCGTCTTCCTGTAAGGCCTCCATGCCTCCACCAACAGCGGAATACTAACCTTATGTGTAGACCTGCGCTCACATCTTCTGCACTCGGCCTTATCTCGATAGCCTACAACTTCGTCTCGTCGCCCAACTATCACTGGGGAAATGCCGCCATAAGCGGCACCGTGATCAGCGCCGCCGGAACAATCCTCTACAGTTCCCTCCTCCTCTGGACATACCGCCGCATAGTCAAGTCCAAGCGCCAAACCGACACACGTCAGAACCTCTGGTCCGACCAAAATTACTACAACAACTTCATCCCAAACATGTACCCCACCGCCATGCGCTCGCCCTCCCAGCCACCCGCCGCCCTATACTCCGAAGACGACCGCGTGAACCAGCAAATGGCTCTCCTCCTCAAATCAGGAGACCCGCGACCGAGTCCTGATATAAACACCACATTCAGGATAGACCTGCCAGAAGACAGGGAGCAACAGGCAAGGCACCAGCACAGCCAGGAGTTGGTGGGCACGCCTGCACAAACACACGGCGACTGGGGCCGCGACCGGTCAGACAGCAGACCCGATAGTCTTAGCGAACAATGGACACAATATGGCCGCGGACGAAGCGAGAACCGCCCGTCTAGTACAGAGGGACGAGGCAGTCATTCGCGCAACCTCAGCCGGGAAGAGCGGAGGCGCGAGATCGAACTTGGTCAAATACGCGTATGACCATCTCTTTCCCACCAGCTTCGTTCTCGTCTCTATCGTCCTTTCACGCAAGACTACGCATTCTCTACGCACACGGATAAGCGTCGGTGTTCCGGGCCTCGGCGCTTTTGGAGTTTCTCTCGCGGTTGGTTGATACCTTTGTGTATTTCTATCATTATAACTGGGACTATCTGGGAGGAGGGACGATGTACATGTTGCATGATTGCTTTGGGGCATATTATGGCGGAGTAGATTCTTTGTGTTTTTGTGTTGTTCTTACTATCTAGTGGAATCGATATTACTACGACGTACGCCTTTGGTCGCTGTCACGTCTGCTCCCATTGACGTCAACAATACTACCAGCGTCTTTATCGCTACACTTGGAACCATCGCACCACCCGCCTCCACTCGCCTCCCTCGGCTGCATGGCTCCCTATCTTCACGGCCCCATACCTCCTCCTCAACGTTAAGCCAAGGTCCACCACCTCGGGCCTCGTCCACACACACAAAGAAAAAACCTAATCATCTTGAAACACCCAATCTTCCTTTCCCGTACCCCAGAAGTCGGCTAGTCGCCCCTATCGCAACGACCGCAACTGCAACCAACTCGCAGCCTTACCAACAGCCCCCCGTCCCATCATCACATAATCACATTCCCGGGGCCGCCGCTTCTGTAACCCTCAGGAGATGGATAATCGGGAAACGGGCATGTTCGCGGGGGCGGCCGACGCGGTGACCTTCGGGGTATCTGTCACATTAATTCGCCTTTGTTACTAGGTATATCATGTTTCTTATCGTGCAACCATTCGTTGCGCGGCTTTCTCCGCGATACGGCGTTGTATTGATTTGATGATGGGGAGACTCACCGCAACGACCTTTTTGTCATTTGCTGCTGGGCGGATGGATATTGTGGCGGCCTTCTAGATGCAAGATGGAGGTAGGTAAGCGTAAGCACGTATCCGCGATGCAGGGTGGGCGGGTCAGCTGACGTTCAAGCGAGCGCGTGGGTAGATTGGCTGGTAAGGCAAGCGTGAACGTCTGGTGAAGTCTGTGGCGGTGTAGTTGCTAAAGGAGTGAACAAATGGTGCATGATACCGCAACGTAATGGATTTCATAAAAGTTCCAGTCAAATGTTTGTGTCTTGCTAATGAAACTCGTTATCGCTATTTTGACCTATTGTATGCTTCTAGGTCTATCATCTACCATATGTTTTGGTAATGATTCGAAGCCTTGAAATACTCGTTCTGTCCGTCCTTCCTTACAATCCCCTATAGCTTGATAGCAAACTGCTTCAGGTACTCGTAATGCTCAACATTAGCGGCAACGGTATCCCGGATCTGCTTCGCGCCCTCTTCGCCGTACTTCTCCTTCCACTCAGCGAAGAGCTGTCCGTCACTCTTTGGCTCCTTCTTCTACTCGTTGTTAGCAAATGTCTTCTTTCCAACTGATCCTGTTATGATATAGCTTGTCAAAACTTACGTGTGTGCGTTCCCTCAGACGATCACTGTCCAGAGCATCTTCATGGAAACCCTTCCACTTCTCGAACGCCTCCTTGGCCTTGTCTTGGTCTTTCTCCGTGTCCCATACGAGCATGTTTGGATCCCACTCAATTCCAGTGGTCTTGCAGAATGCCTCAATCATGCCGGATGGGTTGTCGAGCAGATCATCTGCATCGATGACGCAGATCTCGACGCCGCCGGTGTGGCCATTTGCCTGATCGTTGGCATCAGCCTCCTTTTGACCAGCGAACTTGGGACCGATTTGTCCCTCAGAGCGCAGATAGTCGAATAGGCGGCGGAGCTCGTCGTAGCCGGCTTCATCCTCACGGAAGTTGTAGAAGCCCGTCATTTTGTCTAGCGGAGGAATGGTGCAGCGGTAGTAAGACGGAATGGAGAATTTCGGGTGGCGGATGAGGAAGGTGAAGTGGTAGGTTGCCAACAAGTCCTTGGGAATAACGGTCGGGTTGTTGGGCTCGCCCTTGGTATCGTATGGGTAGGGAGGCTTAGAAGGGTCGCTGCGAGTGGTGACGGGCGAGAGTTCGGTGGTGTTTGTTCCTACGCCACGGCGGTAGTTGGACAGAGATGGTGCGATGGTCGCGGGCTTGCCGACGGGGGGAATCCAGTATTGGGCCATGTCTTTGATGAAAGCGCGCTTGCCCTGTAAGAGGTGAGTATGGGCTTCTTCTACGAGGCTGCATCTCGCGCCTCAGAGATCTTCGTCGAATGGGCTGTCGTGAGGCTGAAGTCAAGGCAATAAGAGTTGATGGAAGCGGAATGCTTCGGCGGTATTTCGGGCATGTGAAAGACCACATTCCTGAGGTTTCCCAGCCGAGGGGTCGTGTTGGGCTCATTGAAATTGGTGCGCTCGCTTTAGACGGCCGAGAGATTGTGCAAGATGGGCTTGAAAGAACGTGTGGGATGATTGCAGTAGGGGCGGGGTTGATTGGGATCTGACTGGCGGGCGGATGGCTGAGGCACACAACACGCAATAGCGGCCAAGATGACGAGATTGCGAATATAAGATATCCATTGGATGCGCAAGAACGAAAAGTTGAGGGGAAATGGTACGAAGCTGAGGAGAAACATGAAAAGCATTAGTGAACGAACCTCGGAGTTCTCTCTCGCAATGCGATCAAAGATGGTCCTGTATGTGCTGTCCTCGTAACCAGACTCTTTCCTGGCCTTGGGGTCATTCTCATAACGCTCAGCAAGGCGCTCAGGTCCAAAGTAGTAGGCATCGCCGAAAGGCTCGTGAACACATTGCAGTGTGTCGTGACGCGTCATGAACACCTAGAGGAATGTCAGAACCCAGAATTGGGCGAGATACGGCGAAGCCAAGCATACCCGCTCAAAGGCCGTCGAGCAGGCCCTCGGATGAGTAGCCACAAAGATAGGCTTGCTCGTCATCGTCGCGGCTTCTCGACTCTGGTAGGATCTGTATTCCAAGTATCCTAGGGAGGCGACTGAGAAATACAGTCGGTGGGATTGGTGAAGAACAAGTCCAGATATATTCCAAGCTGAACAGCGACGCACCTACCGCGAAAAGTAAGAGGGGCACTAGCAGATTCTTATACCTGAGCCCCAGACAGAAACTGCCGCCGATCAACGATTGCTAGATGGAGCCCACAATTGCTGTTCGTTGAGCAGCAATCCCTACCGGCAACACGGATTAACAGGTACTAGCGGACCCAACCATGCAGTGTTGGCAGCTTCGATCAAAGGGTCCGGATGGACGCCTCACATGGGCGGCAGTCACAACCGCGAACGTGGCGTGAGGGCGATGCAGGTAATGCGGTTGCCCTGTCCCGATGCCAGGGTGGAATTGGCCAAAAGGGTTCGTATGGTGTTTTCTAGCAGCATGCATGATGTCACTGGCGGGATTGGTGGACGGAAGGTGTCGTGGTGGGGAGTGCCGTGCCCCTCACTAGCATGGCTAAGCCCGAGGTGCCGACGGTTCCTCGCCAAACTCCCTCCCTTTTCAGTCCTGTTTGCGCCTCGCGCGCCATATCGTTGGATGCTATTGTTGCGCATCTTTAGGCCTATCTTTCTGATGTCTCTGAGCCACAGCTACTCATGCAGCTAAAAGCACGACATATAGTGGCTGCATTTCGCAATCTAGTACGCCTGCGTTAAACAAAACCCGCACGACACCAGGGCTTGTGACGTTGTGCCGTTTTGTACGTGGTAATCTATTGGAAAGCTGCTGCTATAACCACCAGGCGTCGTTGTACATGTTCGAGAGAGGAAGGAACGATGAAGCTTCAAAACTTTTTTTCGCGGTCCCACACCTCGGTTCGCTGTACCTACCTTACTGGTATCAGGTTATGAGACCTTTCCTACGGTGCTCATGGTTCACGATCGCAGACTACAAGAGCAAGGAATCTGAGAAGAAGAGAAAAAGGCAATCTGGCACATAGTCACATCGATACACAATAAGAGGAACACATCCGCAACCGAACCTTCCCAAAGCCTCCCATCTACGGACCAACAGCCAACCGCATCTTCAGCAAATCCTTCTCCAAAATCTCCTCCTTCTTCCCGCTAAACTCCTCCATATCCCAACACGCACTAACATACCTCCCACCGAGCCACTCCCTCCTCTGCGCCCCCAACCACATCAACGTATCGCCCGCCAACTCCGGCGTATCAACAAGCCACTCGTGCATATGTCCCGGCATACCCAGCGCCAACTCCGTCTGTATGCCTCCTGGATGCACAGCCATAGCCAGCATACCATCCTTACCCTCTCCGTGGTCCTGGTCAATAAACTCGGTCAACCGAAGTGAAGCCAATTTGGCGGGCCCGTACGAAGAGCTCTGCGGGACGACCATGACAGCGCCGATGGATGTGATATTGATGATGATCTTGGAGCCGGCGAGGAGGTGCGGCCAGAATGCGCGGGTTACGAGGTAGCTTCCTTTTACGCTGACTTCGTAGTCGCGCCACCATTCATCCGGGTCGGTGTCTGGGATGCCAGCAAAAGAGGCGAGACTTCCCGCGTTGTTGATCAAGACGTCGAGTTTTCCATCGAACTTCTCGGTGACGAGCTTAGCAGCAGCGTCTACGCTGTCTTTGCTGGTGACATCCAGATCTAGGGCTAGGACTTGTGGCTCTGAACGACCTGCGGATTTGGCTGCGGCTTGGACGTCTTTGACCACGGTGGAGAGGTTGGATCTCGCACCGAGTATTATGCCCGAGGCACCTGCTTTTGCGTAACTTAGGGCTGTGGCACGGCCGACGCCTTTTGAGGCACCGGTGATCAAGACGTGCTTTCCTTGGAGATTGAAGTTGGACGGGGAGATGTATGGGTAAGTGTCGTGACGGTCTGTGGCGACAAAATTCAGGCCTAGTAGATGTGTGTTAGATACGCACTGGCGATGAGGAAAGGCTCAAGTGAAGGTTTAGTACCATTGGAGGCGCGGCTTTCACCGAAATCTTTGGACATGATGGTTTTGCTAAATTCAAGGGTGATAGCAAAGTAGTAAATGTCGAAATGCTCACTCAATGCTCGAGAAGGAGAACTTGTAATGGCAGTGTATATAGTATTGCAGAACTAGATGTTGTATGACGTAACCTGGATCCACACTTGGTATGGCACAGAATGCACACTAGTATCACGGCATTATGCAAGGAGTTACCGGAGATAGTTGTACGGCAGTTGTCATGGACAGAAAGGCGTTGTGTGAACGTGGAATGAAATTCGTAAATTAATTAAGTACATATCCCATGCGTTTACTTGCTCAACGCTAATATCCTTTCAACAGCCCTTTCCGCCGCAATCATGACACCCATAACAGGATTCGTGGTCAGAGGCGGCACGATACTGGCATCAATGACGAACAAGTTCTGCATCCCGATAACTTTTGTATCCGTGTCAATGCAGGCCTCCATCCTGCAACTGCTGCTCCAATGTTGCACATTGCCAAGTGTGAACGCGCTTGGCGTGGTCAGATAAGTCGCAATCTGCTCAATAGTCGAGTTCTTTGCAACGTTCAGCGGGTTGAGAGTAGCCGGCAGAGCCTGGAAGATGTTGTAGACGAAGGTCGCAATAGCAGTCGCATCGCGGGGGTCGGCGTAGAAGTTTGATGCGGGAAGAGCGATACCTCTGGCATCAAGGTTTACGCGACCAACGGATCGGAGACCAGAAGTGCCGTAGACGTTGAGTGTGATAGTTCCGTTCTTTGTAAGACCCATCGCTCCGGCAGAGTCAATGGTGCCCTGGCAACCCACTACATCATCGCCTTGCTGGATGTAGTCCCAGAACGCGCTCGTTTGGGAAGCGAATGTGTAAGGTCCAGACCGTTCGTTGAGGTACAGATCGACGTCGGATTGCGGCGGGTTGGAGTAGTCGTAAGCATACGAGGCAATCTCGTCAGATTGGAGCTCGATGAAGGTGTTTGGGTTATCGAAGACACCGTTGCCGACAGCGGTGTTGTTGATCCAGTCTTGAGAAGGAACTGTAACATGACCGTTCTTCGAGAGGTTTGTCAAGGTCGCTGCCTCACCGATACCAGACCACATCAACAGCTGAGGGCTGAGGAGAGCACCGGCTGAAGAGATAACCATGCCGCCTTCTTTGATGCAAATGCTTGACGAGTTCTCGGCACCGTTGGTCTGAACGTCGACGCCAGTTGCTACGCCGCCATCGCGACGCACACGCAAGACTTTAGTGCCAGTTTGGAAGGCAAAGTTGGAGCGAGCCAGGGCCGACTGCAGGTATGTCTTGACCGGACCACTCCTTTGCCCGTTCTCGTAGTACCAGATCGGGTGGCCGAACACCTTGGTCTTGTTGTGATTCTCGATGCCATCGTTCAGGCCGACCTCTGCGAAACCCGCGCCATCAACGAGCCATTGCTTCGCAGCATCGTAGCCGCTCTGCAGATACCTCTTTCCGTCTCTTGAGGGACTGTCTGTGTTTGGTTGTTTCGCTCGGACCTTGTTGATTGCGCATTGCATGTCGTCATTCTTCCAGCCCTGGGGGAAGTAGCGATCCCAATCGCTGGCGGGTGGCTGGAAGAACAGTCCAGCGTTGATTGCGGAGTTACCACCGACGGTGCATCCTTGAAACGCGTTGACGACATCAGACGCGCATGTCAAGTTTCCTTCACCGGAATTCGAGAAGATGGATTTGTACAGCCCTGGAACATCAACGCGGCTGAGTTCAGTTCCGTTTAGCCATTCCGGGCGAGCACGACCGCCGGTCACGTAGTACGATGGGCCGCCCTGCTCTAGCAGTAGAGTCTTCTTGCCGGCTTCGCTCATGCGGTCCGCTGTAACGATACCCGCTGGACCAGAACCTGGAGGACGTCAATTTTGGTGCCAGATTTTGGATGCATGTTTGAGCTTACCAACGACAATGACATCCCATTCACCACCAGCGCATTGCTCTGCCGCAGCATAGCTCGCAAACGCAGCGACCGGCAACAGAACCTTCAACATATGAGCTGCTACCATGATGCCTTCTCTTTGATTCTGGAGGTGTTGGTCGTCCTATGTTGCGAGGCTATAGCTCCTGCCGTGACAAGGCCGAAGGCTGACTTTAAGCATTCCATCTCACCCTCAGCTCCTAGCAAGTACGCTTACCCTAGCCTCGAGCTCTAAAGCACGGTGATGTACAAGTACCACCATGCTAAGCAAATTTGCAGCGTGAAGCTGGAGCCGACATCACCGAACACGAAGAGGTATGACGCCGTTTACGGGGTGGAGCGTGCGCAGGCCTAAACCATCGCCCAGACGCGGGCGCTTTACCTGTTCGCACGAGCTATGAGGGCATAGATCGCGCGCCGGCGATGGCTGTGGAAGCTTTAGAATCATCGCCCCGACGGATTGGGTGCGTGGCGGTCGTTGCGTGGTTATTTTAGGACATGAGGGCGAGCTGAAGGTGTGGCGATTTCCGCATCGTGAGGGGTCCAGCCTGACAGGAAGGAGCCCGACTCTAGCGGAAGGTGCGGCTGAGTTCGTGACTTTGCGTCAGTCACCCAGAATTCTGTCTCCATTGTTTACTTCTTTTGATGCTTTCGACTATCTCGTGACTCGCATCTCAGATGACGGGATTACGAGAAAAGGCTTGGGAAGCTTGTTAAGCCATCGCGTGCGACGTGCCCGCTCGGACCGCTCGGAAGGATTCATTGTGGGCCTCTGCAACGGGTACACAACGACACCAGGAGAGCCTTGAACAAGTAGCCGGTGATACTACGCCCAATTGGCGAATTCGACGTGCATGATCATAGAAACCCGAGTTTTCGCTTTTCTGTGCAAGTTGTGATTTGCGAATCGACACCTGGGCAGCGATGTGATGTCGTTGGTTGTACTAAGGCCAACTTCATGGGGGCAACTTGCTTGAACGGAAGATCTTCGGTATTAGATGTTTTACCTGGGTTGTTGGACAATTAGTGCCATTGTACTGTCGGTTGCGCGAAGACAATACATCATCCGGGTCTGAGCATACCAACACTGCCTAGGTGGTGATGTGGACCGTCAGAGACTTCGAGTCGGCTTAAGCGTAGCATTGCATGACTTGAATGTCCGCCCATGCCCATATACTATTGCAGTATGACTCTTCAGCATTGTGTTGATTGTTTGAAGCCGTGAGGATTTCTGGGTCTCAGACCCTTGAGTGAGATATCTCACTGATCTGACCACTCTCTACCCGTGCCATGACAGCACAGGGTGTCATGAATAGCTTTCGTGCTCGATAGAACTGACTCTTCAACTGCTCTACCTACGAAGATCTGGGTAGTGTGAAACAGACACGTAAGTGAGGTGCGGCGATCGTACAGCCCGTAAGCTTATCAAGTCCCGTGGTTTGGAAAGCATAACTTCGCAAACCAGGAAATACTCAGTGACCATTGAAGTTCATCAATGGACATTCAGGCATCAAACTGCAGTGTGTAACATAAGGCGGCGGTACGGCTTCGTGTCTGAAGTGGTGATGATCTGATACATGCCCAATCTTGTGGCAGTCCTGTACAAAGATGGCTGCGATCTGGGCTACGTGATCTGCCGTAAGTCTATACAATCATCTGTCGAAGGAGTCCCGCTGACCAACAGTGATGAGTGCACAGAGGCTCGGAGCAAGATACAGCAAGTTGAAGTCATGCCCTTCGTATGACTTCGCAACAACAGTGTGTCGACGTGCAATGAGTAACTACTGTAACAATCCTTTCTGACTCTCAAGTATGAGTGTATTGTACGGTATATAAAATCCATACAGCGCTGTTGCTTCTATGGATACACACTCGCATCAACAGTCGATCAGCTATCTACCAAAATCAGAATACGATCAACACTGTCAACCTCCTAGAAAATATAACACCCCATATCATATAATATGTCTTCATCCAGTCCTAAGGCTGGAAGCTTATCCAACAAGGGCAAGGGAAAGGCAGAAGAGCCCGCTTCGCCCACGCCAGACTTGGTCGCTGCGCCAGAAGAGGAGACTCCGCAAGACGATCAGGGTTTCGAGAACACCGAAGAACCAGGTTTGCAATAACATCCTACTTATCAGTCAAAGTAACGCTCATGATTTGACTAGCGGGACCAAGACCGCAGCGAAATGACGGTCAACCACGTGCCCCACCCACTATACAGGAGCTTATGGACCAGTGCAAATGCAAGTATAAATTCAAAAGCAAGACACGGCTAGAGTTACTGACACCAAGTTAGGGGTAGGAAAAGATATCTATGGGAAGCATTACAGGGTGGATGTTCGAAGGCATGAGGATGGAAACAAGGAAACCTATACTGCTCAACTTCTCAGAGGCTATAGGTATGGATTTCTTGGTACAAAGCTCAGTGTGGGCCCAATTAGCAAAACTTGCTCCGGGAAGTACCAGGCTGTGGAAGACTTGCTGCGTGTCTTGGAAGCTGAAGAGCAGGCACAAATGGAGAAGAAGCCCACTTACGTGGCTGTTAGTAGGCGCAAGTGACCAGATGGGGAATGGCACGAACATTGGCGGCTCTGACTACAGTGCGTCTGCTGGCAGGCACACACTACACTCGTTTGAATCTATCTAGGGAATACATGCATGTACCTTACCTCTAAAGGTTGAGATTGCATCCAAGCCCTACATTGTGCCTTTTGCAACGTGCAACAAAGCGAGAACACCGGTCAAGTGTGCGAACGCTTTAACTTCAGATAAAAGAGCAGGTACCCCGGCTTTCTTTTGAATGAGCATAGCGCGAGTTTTACTCTAATGACGAATGTTTACCCTCACTGACATTAATTCTACCACCTAGGTAAACTTCCAAAGCCGTATCACCGCATTATGCATAGTATGCATCGGTCGACCATCTCTTTCCAATCTCTCAGTCTGCTTTACTTTCACCTTCTCGCTCTCCTCTTTGTGACCATCTTTAGTTCGTTGAAACCGCCCACTGGAAAGCGCGTTACACAACACGATCATGATATTGAACCCGCCATTCGAGCTCAAGATCATTCCGAGGGAAAACTAGAGCCTTCGGTGGATGCCCACTGATAGAGCGCTGGCGCGATCACCAGAGCCCGCACGCATCACAGTAGGGTCGCTCGTAGCCTTTTGATCATATACCACTGGTAAATCTGTGGCTTCTAGAGTGACGGCTCACATATCTCCAACCACGACCGAGTCGGCCGATCGCTTGAGCGAGCAACTATATACTCAAGATCTAGATCACGTAGCAGCACCTCAGGGTATCATAAAGCTAGATTCAGACCACTTCGAGCGCACTAGCAACCAAAAAGACCATCACTAACAGCAGCAGGTCAGATTTGGCTTTGGGTGGTCAAGCTGGTGAGGGCAGTCCCCATGTCCGAGCGGCCAAAACCATACCGAGCACGAAGTAGGAGACGGAATAAAAGGCCGCGGATAAAACAAGAGAAAACTACGTGAGCGTCATCTCTTGATGGCTATCTACATTCTGGTGCTAAATCCGGCCCAGATGAATGCTCTCTTATTTCAGAAGCGCCAACGAAGCAATGCCAGAGACACCGTGCTGAAAAAACTGCGAGTAAGAAAAGCGCGACAGGAACGGGGAAACGCGAAACTTTGTGGTGAATTGGAGAAGTTCAAGTCTGACAGCGAACCACTGAAGCAGCTGGATGAGATTCTCACTGCGAAGATCAGGATCCAACACGATACCATCGTGTTGGTAAACAATGAGATGGAAGCAGTTGTTCAATTGCCTACAGACGTTTGATAATCCATCCCAACTCACTCAGCCCATGAGCTGCAGCTGATCTGTAGGCGGCCACCTCGTCTGCGCAAAGCTCAAACACCGCTTAATACTCTGCAGATACTTCCGCGTCATCTCGTCGCTCATGATATGCGCCGCATTCTTATCGCTCTCATGTAGCTTTTCTCGCGCACTTCTCTCGTGGATACCCACCATGGTAACACCGATGGGCCACGCCGCCTTGCCGATACTGAGACGTAGATAACCATCGTTCGCGTCGACGTATCTTCGCTCTTGTGCGGCGTGCACAATCTCGACAACGGGCTCGACGATACTGTCTGGAAGATCGAACTTCTCCAATTTCTTGAACAGGGGCCGCATGTTCTCTCGCGCTTGTACCATGGCGGCGTAGGCTTGTTTTCCTTGGTAGCTCTCCTTGACTTCGGGGTCTCGGCGTAGGAGTGTGAGGTCCCATTCTTTCAGCACCATGGTGAAATAGCTCGCCAATTGCCTGAAGAGGAACTCGCGACCCTCCTTGTCCTTGGGTACCTGGGGGCTGACCTTCATGTCCTTCTCCGGTACGAGTTGTAGTGTTGTGGGTATCGGACCGTCCGTCATGATGGCTGCTAGGCTGTCTGCGCCGACGCGCTTCTTGTATCGCTTCAAGCGTTGTTTGTGTGTCTCGCCGAATAGCCACGCTGGCTCATCGAGGGCTCTTAGCTTTGCGACGAGCTCTTCGTCTTCGATATCTTCGTCTTCGGGGACCGGTGTGCCGTCTCCTTCACCGTCCTTCTTCTTGGGTGGAAGATCAGGAAGACCTAGCCGCTTTCGCCGCTGTCTTTCCTCTGCCTCTTCCTCTTCTTCCCTTATGCGTCTTGATTCCTCGGCCATGCGCATGCGCTTTTCCCGGCGCTCGGCTTCCCTCTCGGCTTCATCTTCCTCGGCTTTGCGCTTCTTCTCGTGACGTTCTCGTCGTGCCTTCTCCGCGGCTTCTTGTTCGGCGACGTATGCGGCTTGCCGCTGTGCTTCGATCTCGCTGCGCTTCAAGTACTTTTTCTCGGTAGGTTCGGCTGGTGAGGCTGTGTCTTTGCCTTTTTTTATATGTGCGGACATCAACTTAGCGAAATCCATGTTGGCGACTTCGATGTTCGGGGTATAAAGTGAGTCAACGTGTCGAGGATGAGTCAGTGTTGTTTGCGACGTGGAGGCTCACCTGCGCCTTCCAGTGGAAGGTACGTGCCGAGGAAGGCGCTAGTGGGAGCTCTCCGCGTCCCGGTCGCGTTCCTTCCTCCCCAAACTCTCCAAACACATTCACGTCTTGCGCCTGACGTCACCTCCTCACGACTTTCCTAGCGAGTTGTCGCTACGTGCCTACGAATCTCGAAATAACTTAATACATTGACTAGCCTGGCTATCCACAAGGCTGTAGACCTCACAATGGCTGCCCCCGCGAAGATTGACCGTCAAACAACGACGCCCTTCCTGTTGCGCCTCTTCTTCAAGCAAAACTCATTCCATAGGTGCGCACTCCTCATAGTCCCCAAGCACAAGAAGCGAACACATTACTAATAGCTCAAAGACTGGACGAGTTTGACCCAACACTACCACGTCTCCCAACCAATGTCCAAATCTACACATGGCATACCTGTAGTTTGCGCGAGCTATGCACACTACTCCTCAGCGCAGTACCAACATTACTACCGCAACCGTATGCCGGATCGCGCATCGCATTTCGACTCGTATACCCAGACATCCAAGGCTCCAACCGGCCAGGCGCACCGGGGCGATTCATATCGCGCGACATAGGCTCCGTCATTGTAGGCGCGCGCCCAAGGGATGAGGACATTGATATGAACGGCGTGGAGGGAGGAAGTGTCACAGAGGCTCTCAAGCAGCTTGACGGCGACGCAGACAAGACACTGGGGGACGTCAGGTTTATGATAGGCGACTATGTGGCATGCGCCATACTTCCCCCGCTACCCGACGGCAGCGTACCCGCTGCACCTCCGCCGCTTTCTGGACCGGGTCGAGGACCGCCTTCAGGACCGTACGGCGGACGACCGCGCGAGAACGGCTTTGGTGGACGGGGAGACTATGGCGGCTTCGGAAGAGGTGGTAGGGGTGGTGGAAGCAGATTCGACGATCGAAGATTAAGTGGAGGTGGTGTGCCGTTTGGTGAATGGAGAAGAGGCGAAGCGCCACCAGATCGAGAGCTGAGCTTTGGAAGAGGGGGCAGAGGCGGACGAGGAGGTGGGGATGATTGGCGCGACCGAGGAAGAGGACGGGGACGATGGTAGTGCAAAGCTCTGACTATGAGTTTATGACGCAGTGGCAGAGACCTATAGAAGGCTCTGGGCCGCACGAGCTACGGACGCGCCCAAGCCAACAGCCGTGCGAAACATACAGTCATTGCTTGAAACAGTGAGTCAATACATATGTTCGTTGGACTCAAAGCTGATATCGATGGCGAGGAAGATACCAGCAATTGCAGAATACATCCGCTCCATGTCATTCGACCGTGATCAGCTTCCAAGTTCGTGACGGCACTCAACGACTTTTTGATTGCGAGCAGTACTGGCGTATGACACGCTGAAGTATACATGTACGTGTGTCATTGATTCTCTGCCAGACGTCCTCCGAAGATTTCTCCTCGCTCTCTAATGGTATCATATCAAGAAGGGTATCAGTTCGTTGTATACAACCGGTTTCATGCCAATCCTCCCATAGTTCAAGCTCTAGCCCATCGTCTTCCTCTGTAAGCTCAATATTCGTAAAAGGCTTTCGTATGCTTCCAACTCTGACTCCGCAGCAGCTTCCCACCGCGCCCGTTTCGTGTGCATATTGAGCACTTGCGCCACTGTGCGACTACCCTCTCTCGTCGATGTGGGCTCATATACTGGGGCACGACTTGGGGTCGTCGCTGGCTCAGAAGCCACGATCTCGCAGACGACATCTGTTGGTCTAGGAGTCAACTCAGGCTGTATGGAGCAATGTTCGCGCTGAGGAAATCTCACCTCGAATCTGTTTCTTGATTTCCTCCTTTGTCCTAGGGATGTCCGCCTCCAATGTTTGCCGCGCTGGTCGCTTCGTGTTGTGTTCACGATAGAACACCTCATCGTCAGGGTACGTTCCTTGCTCCCGAGCGGCGCTGTGTTCCGTACTCTCTCTGCTCGAAGGTATTGAGGGTCCGCTAACCATGCGATCAGGTTCTGTAGGGCTTCGTTGTGTGGGTAGAGGCATTATGCGTAAACTTAAGGGAGTGTGTGCGATATGTGTGCGATATGTGTGCTGCACTAGAAAACTCGAAGAACTCCTGGCTGTGGCAGGTCCATGAACTGGTATTGAAGATGTCCATGTTGCACTCCATCGCGGATGACTGCGTGGGGGACAGTCGTTGGAACATTCATTCACTTTTGACGTGACCGACATCCTGTGACTGTGACATCAAGTGCGAGCGTTGGACGTTTGATGGTACTTCCTCACCCGTCATTGAGCGCCCTACGGAGCAACGGAGTCATGCTCGTGACAACATCCGGAGTCAAAACGCAGGTACCATCACTTCCGGGCCACAGATGTCACACCCTTCGCTCAATCATCTTCACAATAGGGTTCCGGCGAGAGGGCTCACAACGATATAGTCTTCATCTCCAACGGTGAAGTATGCCTGGTTCACTGACTTCAACAATGACATGTTGATGATCTCGATCGAAAGCAGATCCAGTATTCATCGACACTGGAACAACATGTCATCAGAAGTTAATATGGTCACTTCACGGGCAGTGTGTGCATTTGCCTTCGTCTCTTCCTTCATACGTGTATGTCAGTGCCATCAGAGTCTCACGTTTCACTCCTGTCGGCCGACGACGAAGTCTCAATTGCTCACACTAGGTATGACTTCCGAAGCTGTTGCATTATACATTGAGTTTTTCGATGCCAGAGTAGCTAGCTTAAATCCATCGTAAGCGTCTACAGCATATCAGGTCCTATAGTTTGTTGTCGTATAGTACAATGTATACATCTAGGATATCGAACAGTAGGACAGAAATTCCAGAAAGAACACTGTCCTTGTGCTGGCAAAGAAACGGACTGCGACCTCTTCTAATGAACAAGTGGGGACTAAGTCACAAATACATGAATGCTAGAGACAGAATGCCTACACTGATGCAGTTGCTTACACCTACTATGCATTATCTCTAATAGAAATTGGATTATGTATTTATCTGTTGAGGGTTGCGCATCTGGTGATAGCGGTTGCGTAAATCCGGTAGCGTTGCTGCTGTTTCGCGGTAGCCAGACCTGCCCAATTAGCTTCACTCGCGAAGTGGGGCGTCATCCTGTTCAGCTGCGGGACGCCCTGAACACGTGACCTGATCGCGGCCGAGAAGACATTTATGGAACTGCTCTTCTGCGTCACTTACCATCAGGGATAAGTATTGTTACATCCCGAATTCATTTTAATTGCTGTCCGAGCAGTCTACACTGTGACCTTAATTGACACTTTTCCAGAAAGTTCCCAAGGATGTCGCCTCGCGTGCGCATGGAGCCCCACCTTCCACAACGATGATCTGATGAGGCGTCGCACCGAGAGCAGAGATCTTACTCCCAGTGTTTGGAAACGAGAGTTCCAGATTGCGATCCATCACAGAGAATTCTGCGCTTCCTATTTCCCGTCATCCGTCCCGACAGCAAGATAGTGTGTCAGGTTCCGCACCAGAAAGCCTACGTACTTTTAAGGTGTTTCTGGGGCACATAGGGTCTTGCAAAATGGGCAAGGAATATCATTACGAACCGCTCGATCACTCATTATCCCAAATTCGGGTTTTCACCCTGCTTCCAGCGTCTGAGTTCTCATCACCTCTTCGCGGCCGGCTCACAATCCAATCGTTCTCGCCACGACCGATAGCCTATGAGGCTCTTTCGTATGTGTGGGGAGAACAAGGAGGAGATGAGACACTCGAAGTCGACTGCATGCCCCTAGCGATAACGTCTAATCTCTCACTGGCTCTGAGATACCTACGATACGCAAACCGGTCACGAGATCTGTGGATAGATGCTGTGTGCATCAACCAAGATAGCCCTGAGGATAAGTCCCGCGAAGTTCGAAAGATGCGCCAGATATACTCATCCGCGTCAAGGGTGCTCATCTGGTTAGGTGAAGAAGACATCGAAAAAGGGATAGCTATAAACGAACTGAAGCTTCTTGCACAGAACGGGTTCGATCATTCTATCAACTTCAAGGAAGCTCACCACATCTGGGCGAAAGTTGGAGTCCTTACTCGATGTCCATGGTGGAGCCGCGTTTGGACCGTTCAAGAAGGCGTTGTAGCAAACAACGACTCGCTCTTGATATGTGGACATAACCAGGCTTCATGGACTCTTTTTGTCGACATTCTAGAGTACATAACGTCTTCGAGGATTTCCGGATATCCGAAAAATGCCGGGACTTACCCATACTTGGACTTCGCCCGTGTATATCGAGTCTATCAGACCACCAAAACGATCCCTTTGGAAGACCTTATCTATGCATCTCAACAGAGGAACGCGTGCGATCCTCGAGATCATATCTATGCTCTCCTTGGTCTTGTAGAGAAGCCATTTTTCGAGCCTTTCGAACCAGACTATTCGCAGTCAATCTCATGGGCATTCCAGACGGCCGTGACCACTATCATCAAACAGCGACAAGATCTACGTTTCCTCATGTACATTGTACTAGCACACACGTACTCGAGCTACATCGGCCGCCCTTCCTGGGGGCATGACTTCACTGCAGATGTGGAGCTTCTCCGCGGGGACAGCGACTTTCTACGATACCGCTATAGCATAGAACACGAAGGTGCTACTACAGGGCGAAAGTACTGTCAGATCCAACATGATGTTAGAAAAAGTATCATTAAACTCACCGGAACAGTCATTGGATCGATTGAAATAGCCGAATCGCTCTTCTCTGAACCTTTAGCTGAATCTATTACCGACCCTTGGATCGAATACGGCCCCCTGTATTCTCCATACCTTGACCCATTCGTGCCGTGGCTCTTGAAAACCATGGAGAGATTCACTGCTACTACGAGAGAAGCATGGACGAAACGTCTTGCTCCCGAGATTGTGGACAAGAAGATACGTGCGGGAGATGTTTGGCGAACCTTCTTGAATGGCGCGGACATAAACTATTACAAGAGCAATTGTCGAGACCTGAAACCTCTTGGTTTCGTGGATGAATTTGAACTCCTGCAAAGCTACTCAACACTTGATGCATGGCGACTACTACGATCACAGCATGAGAGTGAGAAAGGCGGTAACGAAAGGAATGCCAAACTCGCGAGGGCCATATTTCGGAACATCATACGAAATCTGAGCAACAGCGAAACACGCCAGTGGTGTCTTTTTACAACCACGAATGGATACGCCGGCTCGGCTGTGCGGGAGCTTCAGCATGGTGATGTCGTTTGTATCTTATTTGGTTGCGCTTTGCCACTCATTCTGAGGCCCCAAGCTGACGGAACCCATGTGATTGTCGACGCCGGTTATGTAGACGGGGTCATGGGCGGGGAGTTTCTGAGAGACAAAGCACACTACACGGACACGGAGTTCCTTATTAGCTGAGGAATTTTACTGGAGGCTGTTGGTCTCTACTATTTGTTCCTGCTTGGCGAAGCACCAGACACACGTCTTCGTTGAGATGTAAATGCAGCAAATCATCGTAATGCTGATGCGCCCAAATCTATCGCTCGATCACACACCACTCTCATGTCGGAAAGCGGCACATAACAGACCATATCGATGACTGGACTACCCGCCGGCACGCAAACATCCTTCAGTACCCAAAAAACGTTTTCAATCTCATGGTCATTTCCACCTCCATCAACATCATGTCAACGTATTGTATCACATTAGTCAGCGTGTCCAACGTATCGTAGTACGGTACTTTTGAGAGCAGTCAGGGGTACGTACGGCCCAGTTTCTAATTTAGTACGTACGGTTGTATATGCGGTACACCTACAATAGAATTACGTCGTACTACCTAATTAAGCTTAGCGCCTGCTTAATTAGGTAAGAGCTAGGCCTAATTAGGTACTGTAGCTGGTGATAGTGAAGTACGGTTACGGTACGGTCTACTCTCATCTGGTGTACGTACGGCCCAAAGTACGACGTATCCCGTATCGTACCCAAAAGTACTACGCTACGTTGGACACGCTGACATTAGTCGTCATGCGGTGGTAATAATAGCACTGTTGGCGTGCTGCAAGCTGAGGTGGTGTGTTGGACCTTACGATTGAGGACGAGGAGGTGTGGAGGCGAAGCAGACGGTGTCGCATGCACGCCCGCTCATACACACATGAGCCATCCACTGCAGCATCAAGGGACAGTGAACGTCGTCGCACCTCGAGAGTAACTGTTGGTTCTATTGTTAAGCTCCACTCCACAGCTTAGCAGACATCATTGTTCTAGAAGGCTGGAAACTTGGAGTCGCACAGTCCACTGCCTAGCGTTGATAAGCTGGGAGGTCTGGAAGACCACGCGGCTGAATGGACCACTACGACTGGCAGCCACTACCGGCATTCCTCCACCAACTCTTAGCGGGGAGTTGGATGATGATGGTGCAGGATGCATCGAAGAAAGTCATCATGGCTCAATGAAGGTGCGACACGAAATCTACACCGCATGTCGCGCGAGATACTGATCGCCAATACAGCACAAGCTAGTGGTGTGTAGCAAGTCGACTCATGTACAGAGGCTTCATGTGCAGATGCTGCTTTCTACCTGGAGGCCTTGGACTTGGGCGGGGCACAGAGTTACGCAGCCAGTCAAGATTGGTGTGATGCGTTCGATTCGATTATATCTCGATTCGAATCATGCAAGAGCTTGGGCCTTGCTGCATCATGCTCAGCGCATATCTGGGGCTCAGTGGAAGATTGGAGATGCGCGCGTGCCCAACCATCATTCTGATGGCTGTCAAACCTCATCCAGAAAGCCCGCATACTGACTGAAGCCATCGTATGCAAGGGCAATGATGAGTAGAAGCTACGGTCGGTACCTGCCTCAACTCAAAGGGCCGACAGTGTCCTATCTAGCCCCGGGCCGAACGGTGAAGCGGGTTTTGTGTCGAACGATGAACGGCCAATCACTGGAATTCTCTGTTGTAATCTGTAAGGCTAGTCTCGAGTGTGGGGTAGTGGGTCATCTGCCAGCAGGTAGCGCAGAAGCGCGGTCAGTTCGGATTGGGATGGCGATATAGGTGAGCTGCCCATATTTTCGACGCTTTCGGACATATTTTCAACAGAAACTGTACGTCTACGGCAAAGTCGCTCTACATCAGGATGTGCTTGTTGTTGGGTTCTTTTTTGGGGGTGTGAAGGACGTGTTGGGTGTCATCGTTCTTACTTGATCTTTCGCGTCTATAATATGTCATTTTACTGTTTTCATGTCAGCAAATATGTCTGGACAAAGCGTTTCCTGAGTGAACAGAAGTAAACGGCATCCTTTGTTCTTCATACGGTGTATCATGGTGTGGCCCAGAGGCGCTCTTACCCCTTCTCAAGCCAGACTGATCCTATCTACGTGCGTTCTTACAGTCTTCGCAGCCCATGTTCCTCCAAGATGTCCACCACGAGCTCCACGTATAGACATGCGACTGTAGCGCCAGTGACGTCGCCGTTGGAGTAGATACCCTGTCATTCTCTACTACAAATGCATCCTACTCCTACAACAACTGTGCGAGGCCCTACTTTCGTACGAGACTACTCTGCGTGCATGATTGAGCCCTCAGACTAGGCGGTTAATGCGGGTGAATTGCAGATTCTAATCTGAGAAGGGGTGCTGCGCCGGGTTGTGGCTTGCTGTGCCGCACTCTCGTTGGCTCCTCTAAGCGCTGCGGCGCGCGGAAAACTGATATGCCTTCCCATACGTCGATTCGAAGCGGCGCACGAACCGCAATGGCAGACCAGTGTCTTTTCTTTCACCGCGATTATACTGGTCGATCCAATGATGTTGTTCCGGTGAGCATGCATTCCCAATCTCAACGCATTCTCGAGGTTGAGGTTGGGGAGGTACAGACTCTCAGCGATTACAATTTCGCTTTGCCAGATGCGGGGAGACAAGTATCGGTGAAGGACCTGCAATCTGGATTGGTTTTCCTCCATCGTCAGATCGAATCTGGAATCGTAAATCGTACGACACTAACGTCCACAAACAGCGTACAGGACACCTTCAGTCAAAGATCATCCTTCGATCGTGGTCAGTGCGCGGGAACTTGTCTTCCTGGACGTTCACTCCTGCTTTCGCCAGAGCATTGACAGCTTACCTAGGCATCCCTCACAGGGTACAACCCCTGCTGCCATGCAGTGTGCTCATCTATCCGGCAAGTCAGAGAGCTAGCTAAAACCGCACGTCTCGCCTTTCCACGGAATCTAACGAACCGGGCGTTTTCCGCTGACAAGCACCTGCATGTCGCCTCTCCCTGTCCTGGGGCTGTGTGTAATCGGTGAGGGTGCCCCCAATCTTTTTCTGCGATTAAAGGTGATTGGCTGTATGTGATCTTCTGACCGATGTTTATTCCTTCCATGCATGTTCGATCGAGGAATCAGTTCAGAATGATGCATTAGCGTGTAGTCGGATCAAGCTGTCGCAGTCGTCAATGATTGCCATGCTGGGACGACTCGCTAGGCGCAACGAAAGATCCTGAAATTCAACCTCGGTGTTGGGGGCCGGATAACGAGTAATGCTAAGCGAAGCGCCTCATGAGGCGTTCTTCAACTGGTCGTTAGGTGGGCGTTTTCAAAACTCCGTTTTGGGCCTTTCAGGTGTCACACCTAGCAGAATCCAGAGTGCAGCAGAATAGCAGGGTGTTCATTAAGATTTTATAGTCATTCATACAGCTATGCGCGCTAAAGAGACCTATGAACAGTGGAGAATCAGAAGAAATGGTACAGAAGCATGCTGAAGCACGATGATGACTTGCCTCCCCAGCGCCAGGTACCCTCAAAAAGTAATGTAAAATAAGAAGAAGAAATCATGTAAACATCATCAGCAGTGACATGAAGCGCACTACTTTCAATCAAAGCTTCGCTCTCATGTTCCTTTCCTTCAGCAGGTTCAGTTTCATCTTGAGACGTCTGATGAGCGGCCGCTCCTTGGGACCAAGAATTGCCTTCAACTCGGGAATGCTCATCTTGTTGTTCTTCCCTGCTCTGCCTCCACGGTTCACATGCGTCCAGTAGTGATCACGAAGGTTGTCGCCCCTAGAGAAGGTTTTGGGACACACTTTGCAGAAATGGCACCTGTCATTGCCATGGACAGTCCTGACGTGGCGTCGAAGGTGTTCCGGTCGTTGGAATCTTTTAGGGCATGGGACTCCAGGATGTTCCTTGTCATCTAGAGGACATTGCCAGTGCCTTACGTCAAGCGTGTGGTGAAGGGGATACGAAGCAGGATTCTCGCCCCATTTTCCGAGCTTCATGACGTTGGCATTCGCTCCAGACCGCCGGGAGGACGAGTATGGCGAACCGTGTAACGAGGCATCATCATCACTCTCAGAGTCTTCGGATTCTGAGTCGCTTTCCTTATCACTGTGTCCAGCGTCACTAGCCAATTCCTTCTTCAAGGGCCCTGGGTTAGCAACCCTGGCAGTAGTGAAGGGAGCTGGTGCGTGGTAGGGAATGTAAGCCGGCGCTACTGAAGGGCCAGAGTGAGGAATGTATTGCTGAACCGGTTGCAGTGACATCTGCTCGCAGGCTGGACCACCGTGGTTAGGCAACGAAAAGTGTTGCGAGCCCCATGTAGGAAGATCAGGGTAACTCGGTCTCCAGACATGTTCTGGTTCTGCTGCCCAGGCTTCGTGGTTGACTGGAGAGCGAACATGATGGAATGCCGGGCTTTCGACGTTATCGTACATTGGCATGCCGGTGTAAGGTGGTGTGGGAACGCTCTCGTTGTGGCTTATCGAAGAACTTGTGGACATTGGACTGCCACAGCCTGGTCCCTCGAGTAGCCATGGATCGAAGGCGTCTATCGGAGCGCTCAATGATCGCGTTGTTGATGTTTCGCGAGCAAGGTGGTGGAAAGACATCCGTTCATCGTACGACCCGTTACCATGCTTCATGGGGATAGGCTCATGCGAATCACATCGGGAGAGATCCTGTGATCCAGGATAGTCCACCACGTATTGGTAAGGGCTCGAAGTGAAGGACTGGACACGTCGTTGCTCCATTATGGCGAGGTAAGACTAACGCTCAGTCAGTCATGCTTACAAGTGTCGAGTATATAGACATACTGTGTAGGTAGAATATAAATATGCAATAAACAATGTGAGAGTCGTATAGAGACAAAAGTATGGCAGAGTGCTTGGTGGATGTGAGACCTGAGGTTGATTGTTACACTGGCAGGACCGCGCCAATATAATATAGATCAGATGCAATAGCGAGCGCTCAACCATGCCACAGGCTCCGAGGAGTGGTTCATAGGGTTCAGCAGAGAAAGGAATGCTAACGATCGGTGAAAACAACGACCCAGTAGGTTGGTACCTGAGCGACTTGGCGTACTCGATGCCAGCATGCCGCTGCGTGCGTGCACAGCCTGACCGCGAACGAACAACGGCTTAGTGTACGGCGTAGTTCGAGTACTTGAGTCTTGAACGCTTCAGGCTTTGTTAGACGACCGAAGTTTTGCAGGCATGTATCCTGGTCGCAAAGTGCCTCATATTTTCCTTGATAGCTGCTCTTCATCGAATTCCAGTACCCTGATTAAGGCCCCATCCGACAGACGCACGCTTCTAAGATGGTGGTTGGTAGGCACCCTACCAAATGTGTACAGCAAGCAGCAGGGGCTAAGCTTTCAGTTGGCCACGAAGATCCATCTGATCAGGGTCTCGATGTGGGTGTGGTGCGCTCGCCTGGTGGCTTTTGCTCAACCGTTATTTAGCGTGGGGCAGCGTCAGATACGTGCTTTGACGTGTGGCAAAGATGGTTCGAGCGCCCAGAGTGCGGATGTTGTCTACAGCTAACCGTGGTGAGTCCTTAGGAATGCAGAAGACGCACGCCTGTGACGAAGATAGAAGTGTTGGGTTTGACAGCTGGTTACTGGTTGCTGCTGCAGGGACCTACCGTCGCTTACCAATTGGGGTAGACGAACCTGGGCTTCCTGCATTGAAGGCCGTGCTCAACCCAAGCTCTTTGATGCTGCGGCGAACTTGTTTCAAAGGCGTATGCTACAGCCACACATACTATTTGCAACTCCACCTATTCTAGATGATGTTAGAAACCAATGCTCACCACGATAACTGGCGTCAGTGGTCAACGTGGGAGTGTCTGGTCCTCTACATCTCTCAAGCTGGTTGGTTTCTCACCAATGCGCCGTACTATGATTAAACCCTGGTTGTGACCTGAATTATGTTCAATCCCAAAAGGTGTGGAGATGTAATTGTCTGTACTGAATCGAGCAGTAGCCTCTGTGCCATAAGCGCTCTTGCTAGAATGTTTGACCCGTTCGAGTTGGAAACCTGTAGAGTCAACGCGAATGATCCTATATTTTGGATCGTTATGAGCTACAACCTGGCAGTCCCATGAGACGCAGTTTGTGAGATACATGTCTCCACCGTAGTTCTGACCTGAAAGGAATCACTGCAATCTTGCATAAGGTGACGATGCGATACGAGTTGCAATGCGGCACAGTTTGGGGGCTCCATCATCGTAGCGGAGATCGTTTCGAGTCAGCAGCCGATCGACACTTTACAACCCCAGCTTGATCTCATCTTCAGTCGTGGAAGCCCAACTGAGCGGCGTATTGGCCGCCTTTTCCTTGGGCTACGACAGGGAGTCGAGGTTATCGACGTACGATGTGTGCGAAATGAACCAGCCAGGTTCAGCTAGATTGTGTACATGGATCCCACAACTTGTCAACTTGTGGCCTAGAGTTTGAGTAGCGGACCAAACTACAAAGACTGCAAAAGCGGGAGCAGTGGGTCTTTGGGCTTGGATGGCATCCGGCCCCAAGTGTCGTATCGAAGGACCCAGTACCAAGATGGTAATTTCGAGCGAATGCAAAGAATTGGTCTGAGCAGCCGCGGGGGAAGCGCGTGCCGCAGGTAGACTAAGGTCAGCTCACTGAATCGTCAGCCGAAAGCCTCTACCCTTTGACGTGACGGTGAGTCGACCAGCTTGAGTGGTCGATTATTCGAGACGATCATGCGTCCTCCGCCACTCACAAGTGTTTGATCTGACGGCATTCAACAGGAGCGCGGCTCGTGTATTGACACTCGCGAGAGGCGGTAGCTTCATTACTGGCCAGTCGACGCCACGCATGAACCGGCCCATCACGTGTGTGGGCTGCTCTAAATTTGTTGCGAGCGTTTGACTGCGCTCTCCACCTTCCGCTTTCAGCAAGAACGATAAGACGATATCTCCGTTGACGCTAACGGGAATTATTCGAGGGGAATGCATCGACAGAAGGATTCCGCTGTGGTAGGGCCATGTTGAGCCATCCCCTGCGAGGCGTGATGAATTTGTGCGCTTGAGAGGCTCCTCCCACACGAATTAAGCCTAGATGTTAATCGACGACATGACAGGTTGTTGTCAGGGCTGGTTGTCCATCGAATAGGCGATGAGCAGTAGCAGCGAGATGAACTTGTTAAGGAGTGACTTTCCTTGGTCGATCGAGCAGTAGCTGAGCACGGGAAACTAGCAGTGTATCGGTACCAGCGAGAAATGACGCGTGGTGCTGTGATATCGGAGGGGTACAGAGTCCTTTCGGAATAACTCCGTGCTCTAGCGTGTATACACCTGCGCATCTGAGAAGATTCCCAAGTATCCGGATGTGCCGTATGACTACATGGATGACCTGTCAGCATCTGATCATGACTCGTCTTGAAGGAACAAGGCAAAGCGAAGTTTTGTAGGCTGGCCCCCAGCCGTCAGACGCGACCGAAGCCACGAGCTCCTTACCCCCGCATTGATACCAGTGCGGAATGCTAAAGAGTGCACTGTCTGTTACCGCATCCCCGACAAGACAGTTTTATCCCCGCTGCACATCATCGCGTGATAGTCCAGGATTGGTTGGTGATGTGACGTGATGGTCAGAGCTGCATACGCGCGCTTAATTGAAGGATCGCGACTTCGTGACGAATTTGAGGCCGAAATCTCGCTTCGCTGCAGCGAACCTGAGTTGGTTGAAATCGATCTCAGTAGGAGCTGTTACTGCTAATTGATCCAGATGGGGTAGATGGAGCGATTGGCGACGTGATCGCGATGATGGGGAAGACGGAGGCTCCGAGTGAGATTAGCGGAAGGCTGGGGTACGGTACCAGATGGCCTAACAACGCCAAGCATACTAGCCTCAAACGGAAAGAACCTCTTCGCACGCAACAATCCATGGATCTGGCTGTGCGCACCACCGGAGCTGTTCCCACCGGCTGATCTTTCTGTTCGCATTCCGTCACGCGGCATGCGCGTTTCCAAGCCAGATTTTGACTTGACACTCTAAGCGCAGCCTATAGGGGTCTGTTAGTGCTACATATCATGGCTGATGTACCAGACTGCAGAACTCCGTCACGATAGAGTGCTCTCGAATATCGAGTCGTCCATGCCGTGGTCGGGAAGATGTGATGCCATTAAAGAGAAGTCTAGTGTCTCGCACGAGGTGCTGAATGATGATGTGGGTGGCTCAGCATATCTCGATCGAGCTGAGCAACGTGATCAACGTTCCCCTTTACTGTTCGCACATGCACTCCTTGACTCGATTCGCATGGAACAATTGTCTTCGACTCATGGACGATTGCAGCACTCTAGCAACTTGCATCAATCAGCTCGGTTTGTGCCTCAAGCGCATGCCCAGATTGGTACCGGCCTTGGAACTGAGCGATTTACTGCGGGAACCTCAGGATTAGTGAGCCCTTCAGTCGAAGGTCTTTTTTTCTTTTTCTTTTTCGGAGGGCTAAGCTTTCGGTCTTACGAGTATGCTGCTATTGTGTTTTCATACTCGAAGGTCATGGATTTGTAATCACCACCGGGTGTTTCTTGAGTTGGTTTGGAGTTATCAGCTTGGTCATTGAACTCGGCAATACTGGCGCGATCGACGTCAGCATTATCGAGGAAAATCATACCTAGGTATTCCTGGAGTACACATCTGTTTGCGATGCCTTTCATCTCTTCTCCATTCAGACCTCTTGAACGCTCCTTCCTACCTTCCACATGTACAAAAACGTTCTGCGCACGACGCTGATATCGCTCATTCCTACTCAAGAAGATGCCCATTCCAGACCTGCCGAGGTTCTCAGCAGTTGTTGAAAAAGCAATACTCTCCTGGATCCCCCACAAGCTGAACATTATCTACACGTTCTAGTCCCGACTCCTACCCAAGATTCCAGCGCAAAGACCACGAGACGACGTTACATCAAGGGCGCAACAAAGCCAGTTAGGTACGTGCCCACCTGGGGGCACGTACTACCTCAAAACATGACTTCGTTACGAACTCGAACCCAACAACGCCGCGCACACGATGCCCGTCCGTACCGTCCGTCGCGTCGCATCGCCTATAGCCGCCTTCCGCTCCGCTCCACCGTTCACTCGCAGATCGCGACGCCCAGCGAACCTTTGTACGAGGGGGTAGTGCCGAGAGAAGGGCCGATGAAGACACACGAGGAGCGCGACTGTTGGAGAAGGGCAGATGGCTTGGCGAAGACCAGCGCGGTTTTGTTGTTTGCTGCGACGAGTTTGTGTGATGACGGTTCAGAGGCATGTGGTTTCCTCAGGGCTGTTGAGACTACTGGCGTGAGGCTCATACACTTTGCCCAAGAAGACTGCTGCCTTTACATAGCACAGAGATATCGCCTCGAAGCACAAGGACAAATCCACACATAACAAGAGACGAAGCACTATGTCCATGAAGTTGATCTAATCTCATTGACTCTAGGTAAAAATGTGTAGGCGCCTCTACAATCTCACCGCGCCCCAGCCCCCATCCCAACGCCGTTCCGCCTAGCATGAATAACAGCACAAAGACACCGCCCTACAGCTTCCAAATCACCGAGAAGCGTGACGTGACCCCGGTCGCTGGAGACGACACCGCCCCGAACTACACTATACCCAGTAGGCACCATGGCCGCACGAGCGAGTACCACACCGTCGCCGCTCGCAAAGGCAAGCTCGTCATACACGTCTGCGCGTTTGATAGCTTCTTTGCTTTCTACCTTTGCGCCATATACCGTTGGTGTAGACTTGCCATAGATGAGTGCAATGGGCGGGTATGCGTTTGACGTTGTGTGTTCAGGGCGGTGGTCGAGTTCTTGTTTGAAGGCTTTGACTTCAGCGAGGGTTCGTGCGAGGTATTCCACGGCTTTGTCGTAAGGAATCGTGACATCGGTTGCTGGGTTCGGCTCTTTGGAGGTCTCGATGTTGTGTTCGTGGCCCATCTGTGGTCCCATGCCAGCTTGTTCGGCGCTTCCTTCTGTGACGTTGTTCGCGGCGTTACGAGCTACGTCGGCTGCGTCTTTCGCGGTGCTGCTTTTGCGAGTGGAGAAGGTTGGGAGTGATGAGGAGACGGCGTTCATCAGGCCACTAACGCTGAAGTTGCTGTCTTTGGGTTGTTCGGGGCGGGGCAGAGGTGCTGCTATGCATGGAGAGAGGCGGTGTTCTTTCCAGGTATTGACGTCGAAGAAGTCTACGGGATACTCTTCTTTCGTACGCTTGTTGATGAAGCACTTTCCATCGAGAGGCAGAAGAGCGTACGATGTTCGAATGCTAAAGTTTACTTGTGCTGTTAGCACGCGTGAGGAGAAGAGGACGTCGTCGCCGTTGCGGAATGGACCGAGGATATTCACGCAGCGTTGAGGCACACCGGCATATACAACACCGGCTACTAGATCAGGACGCTGGTTGATAGCATGACGCGTGATCAAGCCGCCTAATGAGTGTGCGACGATAACGGCGCCACGCTTTTCTGGAGGGACGCCTGGCTGGTTACAGGGCAGCGACTCTAAGAATTGTATCATCCGTCGACTGAGGAAGTGCGGAGAGAGCCGCCAGTCATAGCCGTAGTTGTGGACCCTGAGTTTACCATCCTTGACATTATCGCATGCATTCAGACGCTTGAACAGGCGCTTGGCTATATCGACGGGGCCGATATGGGTCAGCATGCCGCTGGGTATAATGCTCTCCTCCATGCGCTCATCCGCATCTGGGTCCAAAGGTACCTCCAAGTCTACCTTGCGTAGGTTCAACCCGACTTTTATGGGCACCCAGAGCTGTCGATGGGGCGGTTCTGCTGAGCGCAAGATGGAACCTCGGTAGCCTCCCAACACGACCAGGTCCCCTTCAAGCTCTTGCAAAGCTTGAGTAAAGTATGGATACGGCTCAAAGTCGCTATCCCCACCCTTTGATGGCAGGCGCTTCTTCCTTATCGAGTCGCGACGTGCTGCCGATGCAGGCTCGGTTGCGCGAACATTGTCGGTTTCGCGGAGTCTAGACGCTATACTGGCATTGCGGGTTCTGAATATTTCGCTGCTGGACGATAGGTTGAAGTTTGGGAACGAAGGGCTTGGCAGCTTGAAATTGGAGTCTTGCCAGCTGTCTCTGAGGGCCTTCAGCCTACTGTTGACCTGCTCTTGTACACTCTCGAAGCGCGTGTCGTCGCCGAGCGAAGACGCAAAAGACCTTGTGCGATATACGAGCAAAGAGCCCTCGGAATTGGACCGCCGTAACTTAGGCGCCGGTCGGTCGCTCGATATCTTAGGGGACTGTTGAAGGGTATCGGTGCTCTCGTCGCTGAATTCGCGCTGGGGTATCGGAGCGGTATTGGGATGCTGTGGCACCTGTACGAGGCTCCTCGATGCGCTCCTCGACTCTTTGGGTGTGGAGTGGCTGGCGCCATCCTGCTGTGGTATGTCTCGGGCTGGTCCACTACTGGCGAAGGTATCTCTCCTCCGCCTGTCAGAGGTGCGTGGCTTCTCTGTATCGAGCGAAAGTGCTGACAAGCTCGGGAGCGAAAAGTGCATGTCTTTGTAGGATTTGGTGATGGACGTGGGCAGGGTGAAGGGCATGTATTTGCGCATCGTGTCCCCCATGGAGCCGCTCGAGGATGCCCGCCGTCTTCCGATCTGTAGGGTCTCGCGGAGTATAGCTCGATGGTCGCCCGCCTTCTCCTTGTGGAATGTCTTCGGACCTGCTCGCCATGGCGAAGGGAGTCGCGCTCGAGGGTCGGATTGCCGCTCGCGGTCGTCATTGCTCGATGTGTGCGTGGGCTTCGGCCTCACGTCAGCTTTCTGAACATCTTTGCTCGGTTCTGGACGCGGTGTCGTCTTTCTCAGTTCCGGTGTGGCATCGGTAGCTTCCTGCCAGCCCTCGAAAAAGGCTCCGTCTTCCGTGTCCTCTAGGGCAGCAGCCTTTTCCGCAGCCGGCGTTTTCGGCGAAGTCAGACGCGTCTGCTGCTTTCCTATGCTGACTCCAATTGCTGACTGTGCTGTTTCGAGCCCGAACGCGCTTTCCTCCGGCGACTCGTCTTCGGAGGGTGTGAGGTCATCGTCGACGATAGAGGCGAATTGTATGTCGGCGAGAGCACTTTGTCGACGCTGGTGGTGGGTAGGGGCTATAGATGTCTCTGCCATGGTAGGCTAGCCGTAGGAATTGGTAGGTGTATGGGCTGCAAAAGTGGCCCGAAAGTTGGCGTTGTCATGTTTACGGTACATGCTCCTCCCGCAGTGTGGCAGTGTCAGCTTTCCGCCCGCTGCCGAAAGCAGCGACATTCATGGCCGACCATCCCAGTCATCCGACCCAGCTTCATCTCGATATCAAGGACGGACGAGCGACGGTCTATTGTAGGCGACAACGGTGCAATGACGGCAAGCGCGACGCATATATTACCAAGGGCAAATGTCACGTCCAAGAGCGTGTCATGTCGATCGCGTCACGCCAGCCCACGCCCACGCGCCACGACGCCACGTTTCGTCCTTAGTCAGCTCTTCACATGACGAATCACCCCTCATCCTTTGCAAACCATCCCGAGGCAGCGGCTCACTATAGCACACTTTCGTTATCAGCAATCTCTATCTCTATCCTTTGTTATCGTCGTATATTGGCACGCGAGCGCTTTCGCCAGTGCGATAGCTGTTGTTCTTCTGGTTCCGGAAGGTTGCACGCAAGATGTGGACTCTCTCATCTTACGAGATACCCACGGCATATTAGGCTCCGTGTGATATCTCTTCACGAAAATTTCAATGGCTATGCAGCTTCTCGCGAAACTGTCTTCAAAGATCTATGGAAAATCTTAGCATGCGGCTCCGCGTCCTCCCGCTGATGCATGCAATCTAGCCTTCCGAGCCCGAGGTCGGATCGCACTCAGGAACAAGTCAGCCGATCTCCATCAGACCACCCCGGCTGCTTCTTAGTAACCCAATCGCAAGTTTGCGGGCTTTGTTCGCCAATTGAGTAACTTAACCCTTGGTGGAGCAAAGACTGGGCCTCGTAGCCCTTTGTTAGCCGAGCTACACTCTCGCGCCGAATGATCATCCCTTCCCGTACGACCGACGACAGAGCGACAACGAATGACAGACGTCACAATGAACTAGCAACGAGCGCAGAGACGTTATGCTAACGCATCAGCATCAGCAGTTATGTCATGGTGCGATTCAAGACTGGGCCAAGTCCACATCGTCACAATATAACTTCACCGCTGGTCCTAGCCAGCGCTCGTATTTGACTGTCCTACATCTTCTCATCTTGGCCTCACCTACACTCTTTCCCATTAGCTCAACATACCCAGCTTAGCCGCAATTCTCACACAAATCCGTCTCGAAAATGTCGATCCTACACCTCCCAGAACCACCGCCATCAACATCCATCACGCTCGGGCAGATCACTACCAACCCTTTAAGCGCCGCCTGCGACTCCATCAAGCCTTCAGTATCTTCAGAGTTTACACAGAAGGTGACCCGCTCAAAACAAGAGGACACTACATCTACATTGCACGTCAGCGTCACCGAACCATCACAACTCTTCGACACCTTACGCAACGACACCAGCACACGAGACTTCCTCCGCAAGCTATCGCAACAAAACAAGCCAATCTACTTCGTCACCGGCCTCCAAACTTCCAAACCCCCAAGCCACAAGCGTGCGACCGTGTCACACGAGCCCATAACCGAGGCTACGGAAACCCCGCAAATACAACAAGTCCAACTACCCTTCCGACGGGTAGACTCGGCATCTAACATGGCTTCCTCTGGCGAAGAAGGTTCAGTCGTCGCAGTCGAGCTAATGAAAGTAAAGTGCCGCGTTGGCGCCGTGAATGAACCACATTGTATTTCGGATGTGGACTATGTGTGGAGCTACCATGCACTTGAGGGTGAGGACGAGGATTTGCAGTTATCTATTGGGCTGGGGAAGGCGGTGGAGGAACGGGAGTGGAAGGAGTTGACGGGTAGTAAAGAAGAACGGGTGGAAAGAGACGCTGATCATAACTGGTCTTATGACTACGAAGACAGCGACGATGGTCTTGGTGGGTTCTAAGCTGAGACCTCTGTGAACAAAATATTACCTTCCCATGACATCAATCCAAACCCTTTACATCCATACAGTCAACAGTACGCTTCTCAATCTCCTCCAATGTCCTCCACAATCGCAATACCGTAGACCTGAGTATACTCCGTCTTCGCATCCCTTTCTGCATCCACCTCACTAATCCCGTTCCTCATGTTCCTCTGCGTCAGCAACTTGAGCATCACAGGTTGGCAGTGCTCAACATGCTTAGCCTTGAACACCTGCAACTCATGGCTCTTCGTCTTGTAGTCGCTGATCTGTGCTTTCATATCACCAACAGTGTTTTCGAGAGATGTCTTGGCTTCAGTCAACGTGCGGACCTGTTCCTCGAGCGCAGCGGTATCCGGGGTGTCGATGGCAGTAGTCAGGTTGATGAAGTCAAGCAACGAAGTGCGGTTGGACGGAGCGATCTTTTGTTTCTTGTTCATGGCGGAAGAGGTGGGCGCTGGGGTGAAGAGTTCGCGCTTCGGGAACGTGGGCCATGGGCTGGATGCGCGGAGCTGGTAGCCCGATTCCATGATGTCGTCTTCGTCTTCGGATATCTCGATAAGGTCTTGGATGAGATCTTCTCTGGGCGACGTTGCTTGCTGTTCGTCATTTCTGGATTGGGTGACGGTAGGCGCTTGTGTTTGGCCATGCGCTATAGCGTCTACAGCAGAAGCGTCCGCTGTACGGTACTGGCGGTATCGCGTCGGCAAAGCCTCTTCCCGCCCACCTGCTTGGAGTGTCCGTCGTAGTCGCGCCCACGCCTTCTTGATCACTGCCGCCAGCTCTTTAGGTCGTGCGTCTACTCGAGTCTGAAAGCCCTCGTCGTCTTGGAGTCCAGCGTCGATGAGCGCAACACGTGCGCACGTGCTGATTCTAGCAAACCAGATTTTGCGTGTACCGACGTTGTCTTTACTCTCAGTGAGTAGCTGGAACGCAGGCGCGAAATCAATGGCGCCGTCTAGTGTTTCAGGCAGTTGGACCTCGAACAGGCTACCATTGAAAAAGCACATGCGCCACGGTCCCGACAGTGTCTGTATTTTGGCAGTGGGTTTGGGATGACGGAACGCTGCCCATACTGGTGTGTTTTCGGCGTCACGGAGATGACCTAGGAGGACTTTACCAGGGAATAAGGCGAAGTGTTCTCTGCTGTTGGGATCTAACAAGGTGATTGCTCGCTCTTCATGGGCCGTTATGGGACGCGTCTGGAACCAATGTTCGGCGGGGATGAGGTCTTTTAATACCTTGATGTAGTGTGTCGCTGTATTCTTCTGCGGTCGAGGCTTCGACACATCAAGTGCGATACTGTCCTTGGCCTCTGCAGTGTGGCCGGGGGCGGAAGCCGATGCAGCGGGAGCTGCTATTGCGCCCGCCGACGATCGTATACTTGGCCTAGCTGCTTGCGATACGTTGTTCAGACCCTTCTCGACATTCTTCCGTATCGATGTGAGTAGATCGGCGGGTATACCAGAGACCGTGGCTTCCGAGTAGCCAGCCTCCAACATCACGATCTTGATCACTATCTTCAATCGCTCCTCCCAAGCTGCAGTACCAAGAGGACACGCATCATCTGCGACAAGGCGACACCATGGTACGAACTGAGACTGCGCAAATGGTGTATGATCCGTATTGTCGCCGCCGCGGTTGTCCTCGTAGTGTACTTCCATCGTCGTCTTGTGATTACTCATTATCCGGCGCAGATAGCCCCACACGCGACTACCATCGTTTGTACCGAGGAGGACTTTACCGGGGTAGAACGGACGTCCATAGTATATGTCCTGTTGTGAGGCTTCCACCGTGGGATAGCAGTCGATTGGGATGGCGTTGCGTAGCTTCGCGAGCACGGCCGGGTGCTTGTTTTGCTGGTCTTTGAGTATTGCTTTGTTGATGCGTACATCTTTAGTGGGCTGTTGTAGTTGTTAGCCTCTATCAGCAGACACTGTATGTCGCGATGCACTAGTCTGCGAACCTCTTGAATGGTGGGCGCCATAGGGGCACGTTGCTCTATGTAGTAGTTAGTAACTGCTATCGCGTTACATCCTTAGGGTTCCGCCTGTCTCTGTGGTTTACAGAGTACTTGAACCTGTTGGGGTGTTGTTTTGCGTTTTAGAAAACACGGGACTTACCTGGCCTCTAGGCTGTAACAATCTACTTGAACAGATATAGCGCTACAGAGCCGACTCTTTGTTGTCGCGACTGTATATATGGTATGCTTGTGCGTGATCAGATTGATAGCGCAGTCTCGATACAGTGCAAGTTGTAGAAGACGAAAGAGGGCGCACTGCGTCACTAACGCGGCTAGCGTCGTCGGATTACCTATGAGATCATAACAAACGAGAAATGTATTCACTGCAATGCGCGAATTATACCGAAAGAATGTTTTTCGGCTATACAGATGACTAGACACATCCTGCTCAGTTCTGAGGCACTCTAAAGAGGCTCAGCCAAGTGCTGTCCTAATAGTGGATAGAGAGGAAGTAGTAAATGCACACTTTTGGAAAGCAAACCGAGAAGGAAAATAACATACAGGTAACTCCACCGCCTGCTAATTGTGCCACAGAGGCTGCATTTATAGCATCGGCTGTGTCATTTATAGGCACATAGAGCCTGACTAACAGCGGAAGCGCTTACAAGGACCGCAACTTTTGCTCATAGTAAGCAAGAACCAAATGAGAGCAGCTTCTTCAAGATCGCTGAGTTGTCGAAAATTCTCGACACACTCAAGCCATATCGCTCAGCGCTCCGCCTTCAACTTCGATACCGTAGGTCTCGACGTACTGGCGCTGAGCATCTCGTGTTGCCGTGTCTGGATCGATGCCATCTCGTTCACCAATGTCGAAAGCCATGACTTCGAGTAGAATGTGCTGAGCATGTTTGACATGCGCTTGCTTCAACTTTTTGAGACTGTTCGTCTCCGTTTGTAGCTCGGCGCCATCTCGCTCCAGCTTCGCTATCTTCTCACGGGCGGCGGCCAACTCACTTCGCAAAGTTGCTGCGCTAACAGTATTCTCTTTGCAGGTTGCCTGAAGCCGTTCGTTTTCCGTCCTTTGTCGCTCGGCTTCGGCTTCGAGACTTGCACATTTCTTCTTGGACGCGGCGAGCTCGTAAGATGATGACCCTGGCCCAGTCTCACGAGCCCTCCTGAGGAACTGTATCGACGGGGATATCTGATCGAGGGTTAGAAGGGTAGCACAAGGTGTTTAGTGACTTACTGAGCTTACGGTTGAGAATCCTCTTGGGGCTGGTGTCGTGGCCAATGAGATTGAATCTCCAGCATCATCACCAGCTTCGTGACCAGAGTCCATACGACGCTTTTTGGGCCTCATGTCTGCAATCGGGGTGATCGGAGCACTGGCAAGAATACCAATGCTGGATGAAGCAATGACATCGCCCGAAGCTTCCACATCAGCGGGTTTTGCGGTGCTGGTGTCAAGCTTCTCCCGGTGTTGACGGATGATCTCTGCGACTCGTGCTGGTTTTGTCTGGATTGAGAGCTCGTCTCCGTCAACTAGTCCCGCGTGCACGAGCGCTGCCCGTACACAAACGGCTACCAAAGCCCGCCAGGGATCGCGTGTGTGAATCTTCGTTTCGCGTGCTTCAGGATCTCCAAGATATCGAAAAGGTTTGTCGAAATCTATCCTACTAACAAGATCTCCATCCCTCAAGTTTGCCGTTCGGCCGTTGTTCCAGTAGCACAGAATGTGTCCAGACCTTTTGGCGGACGCTTTCCCTTTGACCCTTGCCCACACTTCCTGTGGTGAACCGCTCGGCGATTTTGCAGATGGCAAAGATCCAAGGAAGACTTTTCCGGGGTAGATCTTGCCGACGTTTTCATTGCAGACCTCGACACGTGGCCAGACTGTAGGTGGAAATGCTTCCTGCAGTTCTTGTATATGCGATGGTTGCATACCAGACTTCTTTGCAGAACGCGCGTGAGCGATACTGCTAGGTTCTGTCAGAGACGCATCTTCCTCGTTATCTCCATCCAGATAGTCGTCTTCAGAGTCAGGTGCCATGATCTGTTCGACGAATGTCTCTAGGTCGTCTTCCTCGGACGGACGCTTGCCATTGGCGTTTCGCATTGAAGAAGAACTGGCCTGGTGGGTAGGCTTGCGCTTGTTGATGACACTGATAATTGTGGCCAGGTCTGGAAAAGTATAATCTTTTGGGTTCAAGTATCCACTCCCAAGGAGAGCAATCTTTACGACTGTCTTGAGGCGCCTCTCCCATTCGCCACCAGAAGAGCCCACAGGTGACTGGTCTGTAGCGATCATGCAACACCATTTCTGGAATGCGACCTTGCGGAACTTCGGCTCGCCAATTCGGAGCTCCTCTTGGGTATTGTAGTAAAAACTGAGTACAGCACCTCCTCTGCAATCGATCTTCCAGAGATGTGCCCATAAGGCGCGTTCTTCCGCAGTATCGTGTCCCGGATCTTTTTCCGAGTAGACGTGGCCGATCAGTACCCTCCCGGGTTGAAGCTCTGCTTTGCCGAACGATACGTCTTCTGAGAGTGCTGGGCGTACCTCCGGCCAAAGGTTATCGGGAAGGACCTCGCGAAGTCTTGTCAAGGCCTCATGATGTACAGGGAATGTGTTAGCCTTGTTGTTTGTTCCGGTGAAATGGGAACTCGGCTTGCTGTCTGATACCATAGTACGGTTTGTGGCGAGGTGCGAATGGAGGTATGTCGGCTGGCGGCTGATACGGGGTGAGTGATTTCGATTAGAGTGATGTGTCGAGAACGTCAGTTATTGAATCTGTAATATTCTCATTCAAGACTTGCTGAACTCGTGAGCGATTCGTCAAGACCAGAGAATGGAGGTGACTAGACCAGAGTACGAGAGTGGCAGTGATCAGGCGTGCCAGGATCGAATTGAGTAACACAGGAGCAGGAGGTTGAGTCAATTAGGATGGAGAGTGACCATAAGTTTGAATTTCGTCATTGCAATAACGGGTGCCCGCGAGGTTGGGTTTAGTCACTACAAACAATGGGTGACGGGCGATCTGAGTGCCAAGAGAGGGGCGCCATCGGACGCGTTAAGGCAGCCGTTCAGGCCTGACCGCCAGGGGAATTGAGACATTGCAGTGGTGCCGGATGTGAGTCAATATTGTGATAGGCTGAATGTGCTCGTGTATGAGACGAGTGATGGAGATGCAAACGACCTGGAGCGGGATACCTGTCGCGCTAACGACTGGGCTAGCGCGAAAGAAAGGTACTTCGGGCAGGCACACCAGCAAAGGACATCAAAGGACATCAAACCCCCCTCCACACCGCCGAATGACGTACGATAAACAGACGAACCGACCTCGCTATTGGACGCCGAACCTTTAGAGAAATTGTCCAGCTCGCCGTGACTACCGATGGCACATCTCGCTCGCGTCTACAGTGCGCGAAGACGCGTCGCGCTGAACACCAATGTCGAAACGACCTGTCACGAACAGGACACAGCCTCTGATACGTCGCGATATCGGGTGGACACCGCAAGATTCACCCTGTGATAACAGCAACCGCAATGGCGGGTCTACAACCATACATGGGGTATAACATGCGGGAAGCTTGTGTCGGTTCGGCAGCCGACAGTGCAGCTGGACGAGGATGTCAACTTCCGCGCAGGCTGGCCAGCGCAACCCGCCTAGAACAGGTCTCGGGGCATATAAAAAGCCATGTCGCTGGTCTTGTGGGTCGATGCTTCGGCTAGGCGCGTTGAACAGCCACTGTCGCTATAGGCTTGAGGAGCTTGCTCTCCTGCACAGGGTACGCACTACCGTGGAGACGACCTGCCGTTTGGTCATGGTCTCCGCTCATGCTAGAGTAGCGACGCGCCGCTGTAAGTGCTCCTGTAGTACACAGTTGCCGCTGGCTTGTCATAGAGCATGGCATGGACTACAGTCGAGCAACTGCCTGATGGATGCTACGTGCCAGACAAGTGGACGGTAGAGGGCTTATCGTCCAAGCTTTCTCTGAAGACCGAGCACTAAATGTAGCCGGGATATTGATCATCTCGCAGACCGCACTCGCAGCCGTAGTACACGATCGTTTTGCAAGCGCGCAGGCATACTCGTGACACGATACCAAGTTCCAGCTGAGCGTCGTTACCACCTGCTCGGTTATATAACGAGAGCACGATTTGGCGAGCGAAGAGGGAACGATGTGATGAACATGGGTGGAGAGTGTGCATGGGTCTACCTGATACATTCGTGATTGATGAGAGAGCGCCTTTCGATCTCTGGTAGGCGTACCTTCATACTATACACTCCGAATGGGCTATGTGTAAATCACCCTAAACCCGATCTTTTGCCCGCCTCATCATGTCCGCTAATGAGTTCTCTGATAGTTCTGTGTCTGAATGTTCGAACCGCTCTGTGATTAGCAGGAGCTTCCAGGGTTTAGCTACCGCCAGTACTTTGCGCCCTCCCTGGTCATGGTCATCCAGCTCAGCGAGCGATTTGCTCTCAATAGCATCTAGAATGATCGGCCTGCAGACCTCGTAGACCTCATGGACTCTACGGAAAGATTCATCAAGACATGGCCCTTTCATTATCGCACCTAACATCCATAGCATACCGAGGATACCATCACAACACTTTTTATGCTATGTTAATTTGGAACACGGTGTGCACCTCCAAGGCATGATATAGCCAAAAGAAAACGAGTCTCATGATAATAGGTTGTGGATTGGGACGTTGCGGTGGGGTATCGCTCTTTCCTCATCGCGTGTGCACGTGCGGGGCAAATGACAGAGCTTGATCTCACCAATCACCGTTTATCTCCGTCTGCACCATCGCCAGTCAACTCATCTCTCGCTCTTACATCAACACCAAGGCATCGTATATGTATCCGTTCCCTTGAACACACTACTACTCATTCGTCGCCATGCACGAAATCGTGACTTTACAGTTCGGCAAGCAGAGCAACTACCTGGGCACTCACTTCTGGAACACACAAGTCAGTCGCGAGTTTTTAGCGTCCCGCCGCCTCATCTAATATTTTCGCAGGAGTCCTACTTCACATACCCGCCCGAGCCAGAGTCACCTGTGAATCATGACATATTGTTTAGGCCGGGTGTTGCTCCAGATGGGTCCGATACTTTCACGCCAAGAACGCTCATATACGATCTCAAAGGTGCTTTTGGTAGCATGAGAAAGATCAATGCCCTGTACGAGGCCGAAGACGACAGAAGCATATTAGATCAGAACGGTGTCTGGCCATCGAAGCCTATTGTACAGCGCGCAACAGAGACTATCCCACAATCCACCTATCAAGAGCACCTCGATGCCGGCCTGCAGCCTCCTCCGCTCAGTACGTCGTCTGTCAGATACTGGTCAGATTATAGCCGTGTCTACTACCATCCAAAGTCCATTGTTCAGCTGTCCGAGTTTGACGTCAACGACAAGCTTATGCCCTTTGAGAGCTGGGACGTAGGGATGGAGCTTTTCGAGAAGCTTGAAAGGGAAGTAGATCTGGTTGACAGAGATTTACGACCGTTTGTCGAAGAATGTGATGGCATTCAAGGGCTCCAGATCTTCACGGGTGTTGATGACGCCTGGGGCGGTTGGGCCTCGGGATGGCTCGAAAGGCTCAGAGACGAGTACGGCAAGATGAGCATTTGGACATGGGGCCTAGGTGACCATGGTGCCAACTCATCGACCCCTCGAGTACGTTCATATCAGGGTTCTGGAGGAATTACAGACTAACATAAAGCAGGAAAGACGCATACAACAAGTCGCGAATTCTGCGCGATCTCTTCAAATACTTGGAGAACAGTCGTCGGTGTACGTACCGATGTCGAACAGCCCTGCTAAACTACCGGGCTATCTATCGTTAGATGCAACTTCTCCCTGGCATGTTGCAGCTTTACAGGTCATGGGTCTGGAAAGCATGACCATATCGTCACGTTTGAGAGCGTCTTTGGGCGGACGCGGAACGCTTCAGGACTTGGAAAACACTATCAACAGTACCGGGAAACGACGTATAGCGAAGCTCGAGATGAGTGCTGCAGATCCGGAGGTACTGTCAGATAAGGCTTTCGATGAAGCCGAGAAAGCGGAAAAGGTCGGTTCCATGACATCAAGGCAGACAAGTGAGGGCGACGATCGACTAAGCCATTTCGACATTGATACCTTCACTCGCGATTACAGAACAGCTACCAGGAAAGGAAAGAAAGAACACGTTTTTGGGCGCGCGGAGGCTTATCGTGGAGAGTGGGCCCTGTCTGAAGATAACGAACGTGATCCTCATGACAGGTTCGATAATGGACCAGCAGTGCAAAGGTATGTGTCACTTCATCACCATCGATGCGTATACCGTATTATCAGTGCTTGCAAACTGGGCGCATAACGAGGAATTCAGGCTGACGCGTTTCAGATTTGCTGCACCGCTACTATTTCCTTTGCTTGACAGCTTTCCTCGTTCGATGCTGGACGTAGGGTCCGGTCACTCCACTAAGCTTGCTGTACATACGGGGCTGACGACAAGTACCACTGTCGCTGATCAGATCCGAGCAGTCGAGCAGATCGTCAAGCGAATGGGCGGCATTGAAGAAAAGGAAGCGCTATGCAACGGCTTACAAGTCCTCGCGGAAGAATACGATGAAGGCTGGGATAGTGGATCAGAAAGCGATGACGACGATTAGTCGCGTTGCAACGAGCCTGCTTTTTTACGCGTGGCTGGCGCACAGTGTCTTCATGGAAATGACAGCGCGTCTGCTCCCGGCCTCAATACACAAGGATATTACCGTCAGATACGACCGATTGATCTGCGACACAACACTCTGGTGACACCAATACAACACATACCTTTGCGCGATTCGTAGCGGATGTGCAGGGCCGGAATTTCTGTGCTCGAAGAACTTTTCATCACTGAGCAAGCACTGCGACATCTGACGGATGTTGAGGTGCCGCCACGACGGTACAGGGAACCCCGAACGTGGAAGGCATCAGACCCCATCGAGCTCGGCTTATGAAGAGCATGCGACGAACCCCCATACTGACATCATACTGAACAAGTCGTTATGCATGGTGCTTCGTTACGCCGCAGTTCGGGCTTGATCGCCAGGGCAACCCTCTGCAAGTTTTGCGCTGTTAAGAGACCTCTATTTCCTGATCGCAAGCCGAGCTTCGGACTGAGCCGGACTAAGGCCGCGATCTGCTGGTGGGCCAAGACATGACCTAGTGATATTGGTGAAGGTTTTACTGCCTCGCGCGTATGCAGGGTGGAGCCTGCCGCTGAACCTTTACGCGTTCGCGGACGCTTGTACGAAGCGCCGGGTAGCTAAACTGCAGGTGTGCGCGGCAGCTCTTGCTCGCCCGAACACCACAACAACGGTCGTCTGGAACCCAAATCTGACTGCGATGCACGATACGGCTGAGCGTCCTTGCTAGGTTGGGGCCAGTCGCAATCAGCTAATTACTTTCCGAACGGCGGCGGCAGCTGCTGCAGGAACTATCTACAGCTGCCGTAAGCTGACGCGCAGCCGGTCGTACAACGACAGTCAGGAAAACTCTGATTCTTACTGCGATTGCCCACCGATCGGGGCAACGCGGGGTAGCGAGGCATGCGAACGTTACAGCAGTCTGGCTGGGACACTACCAGCCTCCAATGAGTCCGCCAATTGCAATGCGCCGAAAAGTTCACGATATGGAAACACCCTGGATTTTCAATAAACACGCCTGCAAGCCACCGTCTTAGCTCCTGACAGTGGCCGGTTCAAACGCTCAAAGCTATTGATTGAGACCGGCCATGCGCCCAAGGACAGCAAACAAACGGAGGAGAGTCCGCGCCATGCACAACTCTCATTACTACAGTTCTGTCGCGTGCAAAGAGGTGGAAAGTTTGGTCAGCGCGTCCCAATACACGCGCAATTCCCGGGATGATGTAAGATAATCCTTGCTACAGTGCAGGGTCGCAACATTGTACAGTTTCTCAACAATACGCCCAAGGAAGCTTGTTTATCGCTGTCATGCTAGGACAGTAGTATAGACAATCTTCCAAGCTTCCACTGAGACCGCCGTCAGCCGAAGTCCCATTATGTTGGTGCACAGCTCGTGTTCACGACAGACCAAAGCCCACGATGTCTTAGCGGCCCTGCAGTCCGCGCAAATATACCTGGCTGTTTGGATTTCGGACTCACAGAATGACCCTCGTGTTACCCGGTGACACATTGAATACAGGAAAACGGTTCGATGGCGTTTCATTGGTGCGGCTGAAGACTTATGCCATGTTAGGACAACGTTATGTCACTGCCACTCACCATCGGTTTGTGGGGTGGCTGGAATACAGCTGTAAGTTCCAACCTCTGCGGCTACCAAAACGGTCACCAAGTCAGCATGCATGAGAAGGCAGGGCGTCGTGTTCTCCTAACCACCGACTATCCTGGTAGCCTTATACATGCAGCTACAATTGAGGTAAGTCGCTCGCTGACTAGCGATCTTTCGCAGCCGGTTGCTAGGGTAAACTTGGCCAGCAAACGTTCTTAGAGACGCCTGCCATACCGAGAGAGCCTCGTCCCGTGGTATGGCCGAGACTACGAACATGATCGACTTGAGGTGATTTGGAACTAAAAACGTCCGGATGAATGTGGGGAACGACTTCGGAGCCCCTCAACCGTCGTGCGTGGATGCGACCCTGTTGTGGCTTTCCCATGGGTAGGGCAGAGCAGAAGGCTGGTAGGGTGTGAAGATCCCGCCTCCCCTAATGAGTATATTAGGTTCACATTCCTCCTCGGTCTCATCTATCGTGCCTCTCAAGCTTCATCAAGTCTTCGATCTTCAACACAGCAGCTCTTTCGTTACGGTTGCTCTGTTACTTTCGCTTCGCACCCATCACCTAGTAATACTCTTTACTCCCTAATACTTCCGACACCTCTCGTCAGAACAAGATGAGATACTCCTTGGCAACGATGGCCCTCGTGGGCGCTGTCTACGCTGCCCCCTACGGTGGCGGCTACGGCGCCTCCAGCAGCGGCGGCTACGCTGTGCCTTCCTCTGTATGTTAACACAAGTACCCTCAGCTGTTGAAGCGTTCAACTCTAACAGCATATAGTCCGGATACGGTGCCTCTCCCTCCGTGAGCAAGCCCTACGAGGCATCCAGCACTCCTTGCGAAGAAGAGAGCAGCAGCATGCCTCCGGTTGTGACCTCTTCGACTTACGTCCCACCTGTCGTCACCTCCAGCTACCCGGTTCATGAGTCTTCAAGCGTCCCCCATGTCTCCTCCAGCACGCCTTGCCCGGAGTCAAGCACCCCTGTTGTGCCATCCTCCACCTACACTCCCCCCGTTAAGACGTCGACCTACACTCCTCCGGTTGTGACTTCGACCTACACGCCGCCAGTCGTTACGTCCACTTCCATCTACACCCCACCCGCGAGTTCCAGCACCCCGTGCCCGGAGTCAAGCACACCTGTTGTGCCATCCTCCACCTACACTCCCCCCGTTAAGACGTCAATCTACACTCCCCCAGTCGTTACGTCGACCTACACTCCTCCGGTTGTGACTTCGACCTACACTCCCCCGGTCGTTACGTCCACCTCCATCTACGTACCACCCGTGAGCTCCAGCTCTCCCTGCCCGGAGACTGAGACCATCACCGTGCCGTTCTCGAGCTCCAAGCCCTACGTGCCATACTCGAGCTCTAAGCCTTACGTGCCAGAGGTCTCCAGCACCACTGAGGTCACCATCACCTCGACTGTTGTCATTCCTCCCAGCTCCACTCCTTACGTACCCGAGGCTTCCACTTACCCTGTGGTCCCTCCTGTCGTCACTTCGTCTGTACCTGTACCGGAGGTTTCCACCTACCCAGTCGTCCCTCCCGTCATCACGGAGTCTGTGCCCATCCCAGCGGTTTCCACCTACCCTGTGGTCCCTCCCGTCGTCACCTCATCCGTGCCCGTCCCTCCCGTTATCACCGAGTCTTTCCCCATCCCTGAGACTTCCACTCCCGTCGTCCCCGAGGCGTCTTCGTCCGGATACGCCCCTCCCCCTCCTGTTATCACTGAGTCTGTCCCCATCCCGGAGACTTCCACTCCCGTCGTCCCCGAGGCGTCTTCCTCCGGATACGCCCCTCCTCCTCCTGCTGAGGAGACTACCACTGTCGTTGTTCCCCCTGCCTCCTCCCACGCCTCCACACCCGTCGGTACCGCCTCATCATCCATTTACCACGCCTCGTCCGCTACCTCCCCTGGCTACCCCGAGTACACTGGCGCTGCTAGCTCCACCAAGCCCCTCGCTGCCTTCATGGCCGGTGCTGCCGCTCTCGCTTACTTCGTCTGAGCGGTCGACTCTTACCACACTTTGTACAAGATGTACAAAAGCACACTTTTCGCTTTTCTTACTCTCCTTCATCGCAAGACTTCACCCAACCCCCTTTTAATCCCCCACACAACGACGACACGGGCACACGGAGGATAGACGGGCAACGCATTACGACGTTCTCTTGTAATCACTAATGACCTTTACTACTCTTCTTCGGCGGCGTGGCCCGGTCATGGCGAATGCGTCACATGGCTTGGCCATGAGCATTTTGTATGCGCCCTATCAGCAAGCATTTATTACAGTGTCCTGCGATACGCGACTGCGCGGAATGGTTTGGAGTAATGTATCGAACGAAAAGTAATGACGGTGGCCTTCTGATTGGAATCTAGATAGCTCATGTAACTGTAGCAGTAATCTATCACGAGGTTAACCGGCTTCTGAGAAAGGTACCATTGGAGTGCTTGACTTGCGCGACGCGCTTTTTTTTTGTTTGGTTGAATCAATCGCGCTGCTTTCCATTGTATGGCTTGTGGCTTCCGTATACTTCATGTTGATGGTGACTCGCATCGTTATTGTCATTCTGACTCTTTCGACGCGTAGGGAGCGCGCAGGTGCTGCGAGGCTGGTAGGCCGGATCAGGCTGATCGCTCCAGGGGGTCAGCGCGCGTATACACGCTAACACCGCCATCGACAGCAATCCGAAGTTGCCTGAAAAGGAAGTTTACCGTACGTCATGCCGCAACACCCGAAAGATGCCGATCAGCCTTACCCGCACCCCTCGACACATCAAATCCCATGGCATACGCAACGCTTCTCCACAAATCTGCCCTGAAATCCCATGTTAGGGCCCAGATCAAGATGCAGGTCACGGCGCCCACCCCCCATCCTTTTCTTACACCAAAACGCGCGCGTGAACATTCAGATCTCCCGATCTTCGAGTCCATGAATCATCGACTCCCGCATCTAGCACCGCTGTCAATTAACACTGTCGTCATCTTACGCTCACGCATGCACGCGTCAACCTAGGACAACACGTATATAGTACACAACCGCGTCAATGGATTCAGCTTCCGACAACCCAAACTCCATGCCTGCAGCAACCAGTGGCTCTCGCTCCAAGCTCCTCTCAACCAATCTCAAGAACTTCATCAGTAAACCCGCCCTCAAGCATCCTCAGAAAGCACTTACCGTGCAGCTTTGGAACGCAGAGCAGCAGTCCAATCCAAGCGGTAGCAACCCACCTCCTCGACTCGCAGCAGGACAGCAAAGAGCAGAGATGTCGACTTCAACGAGCGGACAGGCCACCGGCGATATCGTCAGCAGCGGAAACTCAGGCTTCCCCAAGACGAGCGAAGCGCCCGGCGAGCAGTTCGAGCCCAGACAGACGGCTACGAGTGAAGACTACGAGCCCGACCCAAGCAAGAGCATCAAGCTCAGCCCGCAACGCCAGGCCTTAGTCGACGACGTAAGCCCACCTCTCTTGCAACATCTGCCTACATACAAAAGACTAACACCTCACCCCCCAGATCATCGCCCTCTACTCCTGCCAACCCACCATCACCCGCGTAAAACGCTACACCCCCGACTGCGTCTACGACGACCAATTCGTCTACGCCAACGACCGCTACAAAATGGCCGGCCAATGGTTCGCGCTCCCCAAACTCTTCAACGCCTCCATCAACGAATCCTACCAAGTAATCCGTTCCGACGCCGAAATGATCCAATTCAAAAACAAGCAGTCCTGGACTTTTCGCCTCATCCCAAAGACCGCTACTATCACGGGCCTGGTATCGCTGAGTCTGGATCCGGACACGAGGGATACGGAGTTTATGCAGGTTAAATACCATAAGGATCAGGCGAATGATAAGGATTATAGTCATGAGGGGGTGGGGTTTAGCTTTAAGAAGTGGCAGGCGGATAATGTGGTTAAGCATATGAGTGCGCCTGAGTTGAAGGAGTTTGAACAGGATAAGGGGGCGAATAAGGAGCATGTGAGGAAGTATGGGAGTGGGAAGGAGGATGGGGAGGCGCCGAAGAAGGATTTTACGAATTAGGGTGATGATGGGGATGCGACAAGAGCTATGAACGAATAAATGATTGAATGAGAGAAGGCTTTGCTCCGACCTGCTTACTTACGATGATATCCCACATATTATCATTCGGACGTGACTGAGTGTATACCTGGGTTGATGAACGTTGACGCGGAACCATTTGAGGAGTAATATTCCGGTAGTGACAGTTTGAGATTATGACCTTATACAGAAATCAAACGGGATCATTACCACCGTTCTAGTTTGAGCGTGTTGCTCATTGTCAACCTACACTTCACTCCGTATGAAGGCTGCCAGATCGTCGATTTTCTCTTGGTCTGCCGAAGGCGGGTCTACCCAAGTTCTCCGCCCATGAACCGAGAGCTGTGGCAGCCCTGCAGCCAATGAGTCCAAGAGAAGCTCGATCTTCTTGACCTCGTCCGGTGGTGTTCCCTTGACAACCTGCACTGGCTTGGGGAGACCGATCTCCTCTCGGGTAACGTTCTTGCCCTTGTAGTCAGTCTTGTCCCAGGCTGTTCTCTTCGCATACATCTTGGCGGCGATGAGAACTGCTTTTAATTCAGCGTTGCGGCACGTATGTTTCATATGTCAGGCCTTACGCTTGAGCTGTATTTTACCGTCTGGGTCAAGTCCGATAGGATCAATTGTCCTGGGTCCTTTATCATCTGGGCCGCCTGTCACCCAGAAACTCAATATCCTTACGCTATCGGACCACTCCCTGGCCATGCCACCACCAACCGGTGGGCCATTCTTCTTGATGAATTTCGGTCTTTCGTCTGCCAGTTGCGCTTGGAGTTGCTTGGTATTCTCTCCCATTGGCTGTAGTGAGGCACCGTCTCCGTGCCAGTCGCCGTCGAAAATATAAGGGTAGATGGCATGGGCCCACTGCGGGTCACAAATATAACCTACACGACCGGCTTTCCAATCGTCGCTGTTTATAGAGTCCTTGTTGGGCCAGCAGAAGTAGAAGCAGTGACGGGGGAACTCGCTCGTACTTTGTATGAGACCTTTCTCGTAGGAATCCAGTTGCTTACGCCAGCCTTTGCTGAGGTAGGGTTGGCGTTCACGACCGTCAGGCATGGCAAGATCTTGTTGATCTGGCAAGGGTAGCTTCCGGTGCTTCAGTAAGTGAGTAGAGGGTTCTTTGTGCTGTGCGATAGCCGTGTGTAGCTACTCGTAATTGTTGTAAACGATGATGGTATACACCAGACACTGCGTGTAGAGAAGAAGTGCATTTTGCACGGAAACGCCAGGATTTATACTTACCTCCGACTTGCCCAAAGCCATGGCCTCGTACGTAAAGACTCATGGGGAGTCAATGCTTACTTAAGTTCTGTAGTCACCACCCACATCGTATATGAGTCCTACGGCTTGCTCGCTCCGGCACAGGCAACACGGGGCCGGTAGTCATGCTTTCGAGGAGAGTGGCATGTGTCCTATGATTGAGTTGTAGGAGGTGGGGTGTGTGAGGACGACCTTGCGTTGTGAGTGAGAGCTGAGGGAAGCGTAATGTCGAGCAGGCAGCGGCGACCATGTACCATAAGTATGCGTCAACGAGGCCAAGCTAGCCGTTGCTTCCGGTCATCGCACGTGCTTGGTGAAAGGCGGAAGGTTCCACGGGAAGCCACGGCGCTCATTCCTGGGTTCGGCGGCAGGAGCTACTGACATGTTGTGGTCTGTTTCTTTGTTCTGCTTCTCTCAGACCAACGGGTCACGGTCACTCGCGAGCTGAATCATCGGACCCTTTTTCGTTGGTCGTATCCAGTCATCGTGATCTCAATACTCATTCGTGGGTATAAATGTGCACTGGTCGGTAAGTGAATATCGAGCGGGTGAGCGTAAGCACGGCACAACCGTGAACTACTGTGAACTGCGAAGCGGCTTGGTCCGCGTCAGTAAGAAGACTCATGCGAACGCGTGAGAGAAACGAGTTGGATGTCGAAACTTCGGTCAGGTCTAATTGATCTATCAATAAAGGATGTAAGTCTATGCAAGCGGGTGGGTGAGAACGCAAATAAGAAGACCGGAACATGACTGCGTCTTCACAACTTGCTGTCGTTCTGCTTAAGTCGAATAAGACCCTGATCAGGTTAGCATCGCTGAGTGTATGACTGAAGTGCGGAAGTCTTACCTCTTGTACGCAGGTCGCGATAAGGGTTCCATCTTTCGTGTACATCCTCTGGAAGACGAGGCCACGACCATCGCCAGCCCAGGGCGTCTCTGTCTCGGTGAAGATCCATTCATCGGCCCTGAAGGTACGAGGGTTGTGGAAGTAAATGGTGTGGTCCAGACTGACCATCATGCCAATCTCTGGCACATCATCCGCAACCTTCTTTGGGTCTTCACCATTCTTGATGCGCTGTATACGCTTGATGTCTGCCTCGCTAACGGACTGGCGCTTCAACTCGGCATCGTCCATCTCCAGCAGTGTCTTGAGCACGTCTTCGCCGATGCTGGACTTAGCGGCACTCTTGCGTTGTGAGGAATAGCGCCAGAGCTTGTGGACGCGCGCGACGGTGCCGATGAAGTAGCTGTCGGACATGTAGGCGATGGCGGAGAGGTGGGCCTCGTGGCCTCCAGCGGGGGAGATGCGACCGCGCGCCTTCACCCATTGGCGGCACTTCTTGGTGTGAGGTTTGTCGGAGTCCTCTGGACGGGGTTAGGCTGGGCTGTGACAGTTGACATGTGACAGCACTCACCATTCTCGGTCGCCAGTCTCTGGCTCTGGAACGGACTGTGGCCGCTGGGATGCATCTCCGAGTCCGAATCCTCCTCTGGGCCTGGCACGTCGGCCATTGGGACCACATGCTCGACCTTCTTCGCTCCTCCACTGTTCTGGCGCACGAAACTCATAGTTGTCGTGAAGATGACCTTGCCCCGTTGGCGCGCCTGCACTGTTCTTGTCGCATAGGACTTTCCTGATCGTACTCTCTCTACGTGGTATATGAGTGGTATTTCTGAGTTGCCGGCAAGCACGAAGTAGCAGTGCATGGAATGCACAGTGAACTCGGGGTCAACCGTCTTCTGGGCTGCAGCGAGCGTCTGGGCGATGGCAGCACCGCCGAAGATGCCGCGCGCACCCGGGGGATGCCATAGTGGGCGCGTGTTGGTGAAGAGGTCAGGGTCGATGTCGGACAGTTGCGTCAGTTCGAGGACATTTTCGATTTCGGATTGCGACTGGTCAATGGGCGGCGGGCGGATGAGTGTCGCCATGGTCTCGGATTATGGATACTGGACAAGCAAGTAGTGAGGTCTAGCGATAGTTGGCCAGGAGAAGATGAGAAGAGAGCGTGCTCGTGATTACTTTACTTGACTCGGGCGCGTCCCGGCACACCTTCAGCTTCCTCGAGCCGAGGCATAACGCGCGAACCCACATGTCGCAGCAGGTACCACCACGCGCAAGGGGCAGCGACGAACGGCTGACTAAGGCGGCCAGTGAGGAAGGCACTGAGCGCCAAGAGGAAGGCGCGGCTGCTCTGGGGTAGGAACGTCATACTGGATGTCCGGTGGTGGCCTGCGTACCTGACTTGTTTGAAGCCAATGTGCGCTTCCAGGCACTCGACGACAGGGTCTATTCCAATCTGGGACTCCCTTTTGGCTATTCTTCACGCGCGCCTTCGCCCTCACCCCCTCGCATTGGCTCACGGCGCCTCGTATCTTTACTTTTAGCATGTCGCGGATTGCCACCGCATAGCCTAACAACATTCGCTCCACCTGACTGCGCCGCCGGAGGAAAGAGACACCATGGCCGAGACGAACCCGGAGTTGCAGGCCAAGCTGCAGGAGCTGGACCACGAACTCGAGGAGGGCGACATCACACAGAAGGGGTTGGTACTCTCCTCCCGCATATATCTTCACGGTTACTGCCGCTGTCGCATTCGCATCCTCCCCCACGTGCGCTAACGAGTCGCACAGCTACGAAAAGCGCAAGACAGTGCTCCTCTCGCAGTACCTGGGGCCCGACTTCTCAGCGCAACTGCAGCATGACCTGCGCGGACAGAGCCCCGCCCAGAGCGAGGGCTCAGGCTCTCGCAGCGCATCCCTCGCCGCCCTCTCTGGGCCAAACCCACAGCAGACCCAGCAGACGCCGCACATCGAACTCCCCCGACCCGATTCGTACCATGAGAGTTCGCCGCAGGGCACCATGGGCTCGTCGATGCACTACCCCAGTTCCTCGACGAGCACCGCTGGCGGCAACTCGCAATACATGGCATACCCACCGAGCCAAGTAGGGCGCTTCCAGGAGAAGCAGCTGGGCCTGCGCACTACCTCGCTGCAGCGCAATGCCTCCCAATTGTCACAAGGAAGCGAGACATTCATACCCCGACCCCAGACGCCCGAGTACACCTACTCGCGCGAACCCACGATGATGGGCAACTACGCTTTCAACCCGGACACCCAGCAAGGCTTCGAGAATGGCTATGGGTCGCCAGGCGAGGCTAGCAGGAGGAGCACGATGCTGGACGTGAACCAGGGCTACTTCTCCGACTTCACAGGGCAGCAGATGCAGGACCAGCGCGACTCATACGGTGGACCGAACCGCTACTCGACGGGCGACGCCTTCTCCCCGACCGCTGCGATACCACCGCCCATGATGAACCCGAGCGACCTGCCTGTGGGTGCTGCAGACACGATGATGCCATTGGAACCGCGAGACCTGCCCTTCGACGTATACGACCCTCACAACCACAATATAAAGATGTCCAAATTTGACAACATCGGTGCTGTACTACGCTACCGCGCTCGTACACAGCCGAGGACTACCGCTTTCTGGGTGTTGGACGCGAAGGGCAAAGAAACGGCTTCCATCACTTGGGAGAAAGTGGCCAGTCGCGCTGAAAAGGTCGCCAAAGTGATTAGGGACAAGAGCAACCTGTATCGGGGCGACCGCGTGGCACTGGTATACAGGGATACGGAGATCATCGAGTTTGTCGTGGCTTTGATGGGATGCTTCATCGCGGGCGTTGTAGCAGTTCCCATCAATAGCGTCGACGACTATCAGAAACTCATCCTCCTCTTGACCACAACCCAAGCACATCTCGCACTGACCACGGACAACAACCTCAAAGCCTTCCACCGTGACATTAGCCAGAATCGTCTCAAGTGGCCGAGTGGCGTCGAATGGTGGAAGACGAACGAGTTTGGAAGTTACCACCCCAAGAAGCATGACGACACGCCCGCCCTGCAAGTGCCCGAGGTAGCATATATCGAGTTCTCTCGCGCGCCAACCGGCGACTTGCGTGGTGTTGTACTGAGCCACCGCACCATCATGCATCAAATGGCTTGCATCAGCGCCATGGTCAGCACCATACCCGCCAACAATCCGAATAGTCAAGATACTTTCAACGGCAACTTGAGGGATTCGTCTGGCAAGTTCGTCGCGCCAGTGCAGAACAGAGCACCTACCGAAGTCATTCTTTCTTACCTCGACCCTCGTGAAAGCGCTGGTCTCATCCTGAGTGTGCTATTTGCCGTCTATGGTGGTCACACTACCGTCTGGCTGGAAACGCCGACCATGGAGACACCTGGTCTATACGCACACCTTATCACCAAGTACAAGTCGAACATACTGATCGCCGACTATCCGGGTCTCAAGCGCGCTGCATACAACTACCAACAGGATCCCATGGCTACTCGTAATTTCAAGAAGAACACGGAACCCAACTTTGGCTCGGTGAAGATATGCTTGATTGACACGCTCACAGTTGATTGCGAATTTCACGAGATTCTCGGAGACCGTTATTTCAGACCCCTACGGAACCCCAGAGCACGAGAGCTCATCGCGCCTATGCTATGTTTGCCGGAACACGGCGGTATGATAATATCAGTGCGCGATTGGTTAGGCGGCGAAGAGCGCATGGGATGCCCATTGAGCATAGTGTCAGAAGAATCTGATAACGAAGACGAGGTCGACGACAAGGCCGCGGCAGCCAACGGCTATTCTAGTCTTATCGGAGGGGGTACCACGAACAACACCAAGGAGAAGAAGAAGAAGAGCCCAACAGAATTGACCGAGATCTTGCTGGACAAGGAAGCACTGAAGTTGAATGAAGTCGTAGTTTTGGCCATAGGAGAGGAAGTGAGTAAGCGTGTGAACGAGCCCGGCACTATGAGAGTTGGCGCTTTTGGTTACCCGATACCCGATGCGACGCTGGCCGTCGTGGACCCAGAGACTAATCTTCTGTGCTCCCCTTACTCGATAGGAGAGATTTGGGTAGACTCGCCATCATTATCTGGAGGTTTCTGGCAGCTGCAAAAGCATACGGAAACCATATTCCACGCCCGGCCATATCGTTTCGTAGAGGGTAGCCCGACACCACAATTGCTCGAACTCGAATTCCTACGCACTGGATTGCTCGGATGCGTAGTGGAAGGCAAAATCTTCGTTTTGGGCCTGTACGAGGACCGTATCCGACAACGTGTCGAATGGGTAGAGCATGGCCAGCTGGAGGCCGAACACCGATATTTCTTCGTGCAGCATCTTGTCACCAGCATTATGAAGGCGGTGCCCAAGATCTACGACTGGTAATTGTAATCGCATCCATGTATGATCAAACTAACACCGTGTAGTTCGTCTTTCGACTCGTACGTTAATGGCGAATACTTGCCTATCATCCTTATTGAAACACAAGCCGCGTCGACTGCGCCCACAAACCCAGGCGGGCCACCGCAACAACTTGACATTCCCTTCTTGGACTCATTATCTGAGCGATGCATGGAAGTGCTGTATCAAGAGCATCACCTACGCGTCTACTGTGTGATGATCACAGCACCAAATACGCTTCCCCGAGTCATTAAGAATGGTCGACGAGAGATTGGAAACATGCTTTGCCGAAGAGAGTTCGACAATGGCTCACTACCCTGCGTCCACGTCAAGTTTGGTGTTGAGAGGTCGGTCCAGAACATCGCACTAGGCGACGACCCTGCTGGCGGCATGTGGTCATACGAGGCATCTATGGCACGCCAGCAGTTCCTCATGCTGCAGGACAAGCAATATTCCGGAGTGGATCACAGAGAAGTCGTTATTGACGATAGAACGTCAACGCCTCTCAACCAGTTCTCCAACATACACGACCTTATGCAGTGGCGTGTATCACGGCAGGCTGAGGAGCTCGCCTACTGCACTGTCGATGGCCGCGGCAAAGAGGGCAAAGGCGTCAACTGGAAGAAGTTCGACCAGAAGGTTGCAGGTGTCGCAATGTACCTGAAGAATAAGGTCAAGGTCCAGACAGGTGACCACCTGCTTCTCATGTACACGCATTCGGAAGACTTTGTCTATGCCGTCCATGCGTGCTTCGTTCTCGGGGCTGTGTGCATTCCCATGGCACCAATTGACCAGAACAGGCTGAATGAAGATGCTCCTGCACTGCTACACATCATTGCCGATTTCAAAGTCAAGGCTATACTCGTCAACGCCGATGTTGACCACCTCATGAAGGTCAAGCAAGTATCGCAACACATCAAGCAGTCAGCAGTCATCCTCAAGATCAGTGTACCGAATATGTACAACACCACAAAACCACCTAAGCAGTCTAGTGGTTGCCGCGATCTTAAGCTGACGATACGACCCGCTTGGATACAATCTGGTTTCCCAGTTTTGGTATGGACCTACTGGACACCTGATCAACGACGCATAGCTGTGCAATTGGGCCACAGCCAGATCATGGCGTTGTGCAAGGTCCAGAAAGAGACTTGTCAGATGACGAGCACGAGACCGGTCCTCGGTTGTGTGCGCAGTACCATTGGACTTGGCTTTATACACACCTGCGTCATGGGTATCTTCCTTGCAGCGCCAACATACCTGGTGTCACCTGTCGACTTTGCGCAAAATCCGAACATCCTCTTCCAGACATTGTCGAGATACAAGATCAAGGATGCATATGCGACGAGCCAAATGTTGGATCACGCTATCGCACGAGGTGCTGGAAAGAACATGGCTCTGCACGAGCTCAAGAACCTCATGATTGCGACCGACGGCCGGCCACGTGTCGATGTTTGTAAGTATTACAATGTTGATGGATATATGGTCACTAACATCTGTCAGACCAGCGCGTACGAGTACACTTCTCCCCAGCGAGTCTTGACCGAACAGCGATCAACACTGTCTACTCACATGTGCTAAACCCCATGGTCGCATCGCGATCATATATGTGCATCGAACCGATAGAGCTACATCTCGATGTCGGCGCCCTGCGAAGAGGTCTCATCATGCCTGTCGACCCAGACACCGAACCCGGTGCTTTGCTAGTTCAGGACTCCGGTATGGTACCTGTTAGTACACAGATATCGATCGTGAATCCGGAGACTAACCAGCTCTGCCTGGTCGGCGAGTATGGTGAGATCTGGGTTCAGTCCGAAGCAAATGCGCACAGCTTCTATGGTTCGAAAGAACGCTTGGACGCGGAACGCTTCAACGGCAGGACTGTCGACGGAGACCCTAACGTACGATATGTCCGTACTGGAGATCTGGGCTTCCTACACAACGTCACACGTCCGATAGGCCCCAACGGTGCGCCAGTCGACATGCAAGTGTTGTTTGTTCTAGGCAGCATTGGTGATACCTTCGAGGTCAACGGCCTCAATCATTTCTCGATGGACATTGAGCAGTCTGTAGAGCGCTGCCACCGGAATATCGTTCCTGGTGGATGGTACGTACCCCTCGAATTATCCTCCCATTTTACACATACTGACTCTCTCCAGCGCGGTCTTCCAAGCAGGTGGCCTCGTGGTTATCGTCGTGGAAATTTTCCGTCGCAACTTCCTCGCCAGCATGGTGCCCGTCATCGTAAACGCCATCTTGAACGAACATCAACTCGTCATCGATATCGTATCTTTCGTACAAAAAGGCGACTTCCACCGATCCAGGCTCGGAGAGAAACAAAGAGGCAAGATCCTAGCTGGTTGGGTGACGAGGAAAATGCGCACAATTGCGCAATACAGTATCCGCGATCCCAACGGCTCGGATGCGCCAATGATCAGCGAAGAGCCCGGTGCAGGTCGCGCCAGTATGAGCGGAAGTATGCTTGGCATGGGCCGGATGGGACCAGCGAGTATGAAAGCAAGTTCCACACGAACACCAAGTTTGCTCGGCATGACAGCAACGATGAACAGCCTCTCGCTATCACAACAACAGCAACAGCTGTCAACAAGCCCTGGCATGACCCCACAACCAGGCCAACAATCTTCCGTATACACACAAAGCATCCCGGAAAACCCACAAGGCGGCCAGTACCAAGGTGTCGAACTCCACGACCCCAGCGACCGCACCCCAACAGACAACCGCATGTCCTTCCTCCCCAACCTACAACTCCACGACGGTGGGGCAATGGACTATTCACCCCTCGACCGAGCCGGACCTTTCCACGAAAACGCACACCAGCACCAGCCTGGAAACTACCAAAACGCATACCATCCCCAACAGCAACAATACGAGTCTAGTGGCAGCGGCCTAAGCGGCCAAGTCCCCGACGTACTCCGCCCAGGACCCTCGGACGACGCAAACAACCCCGGAACGTGGAACAACAGAGATTTCTACAGCGATAGCACGCCTTACTCTTCTTACGATAACACGTCTCAAGATCCCAATATGCTACAACAGCACAACCAACAGCAACAAC